>ERZ1106929.690-NODE-690-length-35392-cov-7.538954_pt1 | contig 35392 bp, 33 predicted proteins | sample MGYA00403662_ERZ1106929 | MGnify/ENA primary metagenome ERZ1106929 (study PRJEB35170, sample SAMEA104062442) | human gut metagenome | biome: human gut; feature: human-associated habitat; material: faeces | place: Denmark | collected 2013-02-20 ... | reverse complement strand
CAATAAGGCGAAAAAGAAAGCAAAGAAGCGCCCTGAAAAGGAACGCCTGCCCAGACGCCCCGCCCATATCAAGGAGCAGAAGCCCGCCTGCCTCAATCCGGTGGCGGATTATCTGCCCATTGAGAAGGTGGAGAACGGCATTATCTACACCAAAGACCATCGGTTTGTCAAGGTGGTCGAGGTCGTCCCCATCAATTTCATGCTGCGGAGCGCAAGAGAGCAGAGGAATATCATCTACTCCTTCGTTTCGTACTTGAAAATCTCGCCCATCAAGCTGCAAATCAAGGTCCTGACCCGCCGCGCGGATATTAACCGCCACCTGGACACGGTGCGTCAGGAGATGGCCCATGAGGAAAACGAACAGTGCCGTTTGATGCAGGAGGATTACCTGAACTTTGTGCAGCAGGTCGGTTCCCGTGAGGCTGTTACACGGCGGTTCTTTTTAATTTTCGAGTATGAGCCCTGGGCCAATACCCGGCGGTCGGAGCAGGAAGATGAAGCGATCCAGTCCCTCCAGAGCGCCGTCCATACGGCCTCCAACTACCTGCGCCAGTGTGGGAACGAGGTCATCGTCCCCGAAAACGAGGACGAATTTACCGTTGATGTCCTCTATAACCTGCTGTGCCGGAATGAGAGCGCCGTCAAGCCGCTGTCGGTACGGGCGCAGGAGGTAGTGGCGCAGTATATGGAGCAAGGCCGGGAGAATGAAATAGACCATATCCCGGCAGCGGAGTTTGCCGCCCCCCGAAGCATTGATTTTTCCCACGGGCGCTATATCTGTATTGACGGCTTGTACTATGCCTATCTGCTGATCCCCTCGGACGGGTACAAAACGCAGGTGCCGGCGGGCTGGCTGAGCCTGATCGTCAATGCCGGCGACGGCATCGACATGGATATGTTCCTCGCCCGCCAGCCCAAAGAGCGCATCATCCAGCGGGTGGGCCAGCAGCTCCGTATCAACCGCTCTAAAATCAAAGACGCCAGCGACACAAACACCGATTTTGACGACATTGACGGCGCCATCCGGAGCGGATATTTCTTAAAGGAAGGTCTTGCCAACAACGAAGATTTTTATTACCTGAATCTGCTGATTACTGTGACAGCCCCCTCTGTGGAGGATTTGGAGTGGAAAGTCAGCGAAATGAAAAAACTCCTGCTGTCGCAGGATATGAATGTCAGCGCCTGCCATTTCCGTGAAGAGCAGGCGTTTCTTTCTGCCCTCCCGCTGGTTTCCATGGAGAAAGGGCTTTATGAGCGCGGCAAACGCAACCTGCTGACGGGCGGCGCGGCCAGCTGTTATCCCTTCACTTCGTTTGAGATGTGCGATGACAATGGCATCCTTTTGGGAGTCAACAAATATAACAGCTCCCTGATTATCGTGGATATTTTCAATTCCGCGATCTATAAGAACGCCAACATGGCGATCCTGGGTACCAGCGGCGCAGGCAAAACCTTCACCATGCAGTTGATGGCGCTCAGGATGCGGCGCAAAAACATCCCCGTTTTCATCATCGCTCCTTTGAAGGGGCATGAGTTCCACCGGGCCTGCGCCAATGTGGGCGGTGAATTTATCCAGATCTCCCCGGCCAGCCCGCACTGTATCAATGTCATGGAGATCCGCAAGGTGGATCGGTCGGTCAACGAAATGCTGGACGGCCCCGGTATCCAACTCTCGGAACTTGCGGCGAAGATCCAGCAGCTGCACATTTTCTTCAGCTTGCTCATTCCCGATATGAGCCACGAGGAACGGCAGCTTCTGGATGAGGCTCTGATCCGCACCTACAATGCCAAAGGCATCACCCACGACAACGCCTCTCTGGAAGACCCGGCCAATCCGGGCTGCTACCGGGAGATGCCGGTGCTGGGCGACTTGTATGAGATTTTGAAGGCCGCCCCGGAAACCACCCGCATGGCCCATATCCTTAACCGCCTGGTGAACGGCTCCGCCAGCACCTTCAACAAGCAGACCAATGTGCGGCTGGACAACAAATACACTGTGCTGGATATTTCCTCCCTCACCGGCGACTTGCTGACTGTGGGGATGTTTGTTGCCCTCGATTTTGTGTGGGACCGCGCCAAAGCCGACCGCACTGAGGAAAAAGCCATTTTTATTGACGAGTGCTGGCAGCTCCTTTCCGGCGCCGGCACCACAGGCACACGCCTGGCTGGTGATTTCGTGTTAGAGATTTTCAAAACCATCCGCGGCTATGGCGGATCAGCGGTCTGCGCCAGCCAGGATCTGAACGACTTTTTCAATCTGGACGAGGGCCGTTTTGGGAAAGGCATCATCAACAACAGCAAGACCAAGATTATCCTCAATCTGGAGGATGACGAGGCAGAACGGGTCCAAGAGACCCTGCACCTGTCCGATGCGGAAACGATGGAGGTCACCCACTTTGAACGCGGCAACGGCTTGATTTCCACCAATAACAACAACATCATGGTGGAGTTTAAGGCCAGCCCGCTGGAAAAGGACCTGATTACCACCGACCGCCGTGAGCTGCGTGAAATTTTGGAACGCAAGCGCCGCGAGCAGGAATCTGCGTAGGTTCAAATGATATACAGCCGAGGTGAATCCCTTGCTTTGATGTACCGCGCTGGATGTGCGTCAATATGACGCCTTCCATGAAAAAAACGCCGGTTTGACGCCCGGATGGCGTCTTTCCGGCGTTCCAATATTTGATAAGGCGTTCCAACGACGCCTTAATGACGCCATTTGATAAAGGAGGTGAGCCACCATGAAGACCAGGGCTGAAATCTATGGAAATGAGGCTGCGGACTTGCTGCGGACAGTCACAATGTACCCTGGCCTCAGTGAACAGCAGCTTCTTTGTTTTCACCCTGGCAAAGAAGAAACGGCCAAGGCCCTGCTCTCCCATCTGGAGAGGCAGGGCCGCATTTTTCAAGCAGAGAGCGGCGGCTATTTCCCGGCCGGCCAGTCAGCAAAAATTGACCGGGCGCTTGTCCGGGCAGTGTGGGTCCTGCTGGACTTCATTCAGCGGGCCGAATACCATGCTCCCGCTGATTTTCCTGTCAAGCTCGTTTTCTTTGCCGATGGCGAACTCTACGAAGTGGCCTGCGTTGAGGACGGACAGGAGGCGCTTGTCTGCCATGCCCTGCGGGGCAATAAGGGCGGCAGCCGCCGCATTATTCTGGTCGATTCACCGGCGCAGATCGCCAAAATCGACTGCCCCGGCATTTCCGGGTTCTGCACCGTAGAGGAAAACGGCCAGACACACTATTTCAAGAAAGCAGGAGGCACATGATTGGACCGAAAACTTATATCCCGCCGGATCGGGAGCATTCTTGACGATATTTCCCGGCTGAGCAACGCGCTGTATGCGATGGATACCACCGACATCCAGCGTTATCCCGATAACTATGAGACCCTTTCCACCGATGCCGCGCTGCGGGCGGAACGGATCGCCTGCCGGCTGCGGCATTTGATTTATTCCAGTACGACCATCCGCAAGGGTGACTACCTCAAATCTGCCAGTGTGATGCACGGTATCAACATCACCTATGAGAACGAGGTGCTTGCGGTGACGCTGCCCAGCCTGCTGCCAAAACGCGGGCAGCGGCAGAGCGCCGAGTTCCTGCTGGACCCCCTCTATTTCGCCCTGGAGCAGTACGCCAAAGAGAACACTTTGCCCCACTACCGGGAATGTGTTGTCTGCTTCGCCCAGGTGTATGACCAGACGCTCCCCACCAGACGGGTGCGCGACTATGACAACCTGGAGGAAAAACAGATTTTAGATCTGCTGTCCTCTTTTGTAATGGCTGATGATACCGGGCTGTTGTGCGATGCCTATAACACCGCCGAACTGGGCGAGCAGGACTGCACGATGATTTTCGTCATGGAGAAGCACCGTTTCCCCGGGTGGCTTGCAGAGCATAAACCGGACCTGAAATCCATCTCGGATTTTTGAGCATTTTAGGCCCCTTCCGGCCCGACATCCCGCGAAGCCGCTGGAAGTCCCGGATTTTCGGGCTTGCGGCCATTTGGGAGATGCTTTATTTTACCGAAGTTCTCAGTCATTACGGTAAAAAACCAGCACCGACAAAGGAGGTGATCCCTTGGGAAAAGCAGCCATACTTTTCCACAGCCGGATACGCTCCCATTCCGGCTTTTATCGCTGACCGCCATCTCTGGAGAGTTCCCAACCAGCCAGCTGAACCGTCTCCCGGCCAGCCCCTACTATTTGGAGGCGGTCGTGACCTCGCTCAAAAAGAGCGGGCTGCTGCGGACCTACTACCGCGACAGGCTCCGGGGCTATCGGCTGGGGGCAAAAGCCAAGGCCGCCCTGCTGGACGGCTGGCCGGAGCGTTTCTCTCCCTACCTGACCGGCGACGCCGACACCAACCGCCTCAAGAGCGAGGTGAACCGGCGGCTCCGGCTCCACCGCCTTGCGGAAACCTATATCACAATGGACAATGCGGGGGCCGGGCTCTTTCAGGATGAAAAGCCGAAGGTTTTTTCGCCGCAGGGCTATTGTGGCGAAGCTGTCGAATATCCCGCCTTTTACAGTTCCCGTGAAGTCAAGGAAATGGGAATCGACGCCACGCAGATTCGCAGCTCCCGGTTTACAGGGGTGCTTCTTGCGCCCACCGGCATTTTTGTCACCTACAACAGCGGTGCCGCCCTGATGAAATGGCGCTGCAAATCCGAGATGCGGGTAAAGGCGCTGATGTGGAGCGTCCTGTGCCAGCAGCGTTTGGCCGGGCAGTACCGCGCCGAGGATGTGCATGGGCTGGTGCTGGGCGACAGCATGGAACTGGCCTATCAGATGCTCACCAGCACCGGCGGGGCCAAGCACGACTATTTCATGCTGGACGGCAGCTACGACCATTTCTATTTTCTCACAAATAACCACCAGGGGGAGGTGATCCTTGCTTTACTGTGTGATCCCTTGAAAACCGCAGAGCTTAACCGCATTCTGTCCCAAGGCTTGATTGCCGGGAACGCCGGAAAGGCCATTGAGCAGGATGCCGCGGAGCAGGACGGAACGCCGGTGCTGTTCGGCTACTCCTGCGACTTGCCCCGGATCACACGCTTCAGCACCTCCCTCGACCTGATGGAGCGCCCCGGCACGCTGATCTGCTTCGACTTCCAGGCAGATGTGCTGCGCCGCTACTGCGGTAGCCGGGTCCGCTTTCAAACCATTGATTTCACAAAATTCGAGGGGAGGTTGTTCCCATAGATAAGAAGAAACTCATTGCAGGCCTGATCGCTGCGCCGTTCGCCATCCTTGCGATTCTCTACGCAGGTGGCTTTCTGGGGCAGATATTGGGCAACTACGCGGCATGGAAACAGGGCGGCGGCATCCCCGGAGACGGCACATCTCCGGCGGCAGCGTCGCCCGATTTTATTACCTGCCTGACCTCTGTGCTCCATCCGCCCTATGGGGTGTACGGGGTGCTGATCTGCATTGGCCTGCTGGCGATCCTGCTGCTCATGGTCATGCGGATGGGCTACAGTGATACCGGCGAGTATGACACGGACCGGAACTTTGTCTATTCGGCCAAGGGCACCTATGGCACCTCCGGCTGGATGGGCCGCAAGGAAATGAAGGGTGTGCTGGATCTGGTGCCGGATCTGCGCAAGCATAAGGGCATTGTGCTGGGGATGCTGGACGGGAAAGCCGTCTGTATTCCCGAGAATCCCCGCATCAACGGCAACCTGGCCGTGTACGGCTCCAGCGGAAGCATGAAGACCCGCTCATTTTGTATGAACCGCATCCTTCAGGCGGTGATCCGTGGGGAATCGCTGATCATTTCAGATCCGAAAAGTGAACTCTATGAAAAATCCAGCGAATACCTGCGGGAACAGGGCTATTGTGTCAAGGTTTTCAATCTGGTGTTGCCGGAAAATTCAGACAGCTGGAACTGCCTTTCCGAAGTGGAAGGGCAGGAACTGATGGCTCAGCTTTTTGTGGATGTCATTATCAAGAACACCAACAGCACCGGCAAGGGCGACCACTTCTGGGACTCCTGCGAGATGAACCTGCTGAAAGCCCTTGTCCTCTATGTGGACCAGAGCTATGCGAAAGAAAACCGGAATATCGGCGAGGTGTACCGGCTGCTGACACTGAATGGGGAATCCGATCTGGACAACCTGTTTGATGTTCTGCCGCCCACCCATCCGGCCAAAGCGCCCTACAGCCTGTTCAAGCAAGCCAGCGACACAGTGCGCAGCGGCGTCATCATCGGCCTCGGCTCCCGTCTGCAGGTGTTCCAGTCGGAGCTGATTAAGAAGATCACCACCCGGGATGAAATTGACTTGGAGCTGCCCGGCCAGGAGCGGTGCGCCTACTTCCTCGTTACCAGCGACCAGGACAGCACCTTTGATTTTCTGGCAAGCCTGTTCCTGTCCTTTTGCTTTATTAAGCTGGTGCGGTATGCAGACAAGAACTGTGAGGGCGGCAAGCTGCCGGTTCCCGTCCATATCCTGGGGGAAGAGCTCACTGCCTGCGGAACCATTCCGGACCTCTCCCGCCGTCTCAGTGTGATTCGATCCAGAAACATATCCATGAGCTGCGTCTTCCAAAACCTTGCGGGGCTCCAAAACAGATACCCGCTCAATCTCTGGCAGGAAATTTTGGGAAATTGCGACGCGCAGCTGTTTTTAGGCTGCACAGACAGCCTGACGGCGGAATTCATTTCCGAGCGCACCGGTCTGGCTTCTGTGTCAGTGTCCAGTAAATCCAAGCAGCTGGGCACCTGGCGCATTTCCAATTATACGCCGGAGTACCGGGAGACCTCCGGCGTCGGCAAGCGGCCCGTCCTCACCCCGGATGAAGTGCTTCGTCTGCCGATTACACAGGCGCTGGTCATTATCCGCGGCCAAAAGGCCCTGAAGGTAGAGAAGATGGACTACTCCAAGCATCCGGAATCGTCCAAGCTCCGCGACTGCAAAGCCTCGGCGCACATTCCTGAATGGCGCAAATTGGAGGAACAGGCGCAGCCGAAGCCTGCCGCCGCGCCGTCCCCGGCCCCCAAGCCGAAGGAAAGTGCCCCCAAAAAGCCGGCAAAGAGGAAGCCCAAGGCAGTCGGCACACCCGCCGGCACCAAGCAGGCAGCTCCGGCCCCTTCCACTGAGGCCCCGGACGGGATCATCACCACAGATAAGGACTCAATCCTTTCTTAAATTCACAACATAGGAGGTTTTTTACTTATGGCAACCAAGAAAAAAGAATTGCTGGAGCAGGAAAATTCCGCTCCTGAAACCACGGTTCCCGTGGAGAACACTCCGCCCCCTGATGAAGCGCAGGCTGATATGGCGGCGCCCGCTGATGGCGGCGATTTGAATGAGCTGCTGGCCTCTATGGACCAGCCGGATGAAGATGCTGCCCCGACGGAGGATGGCAGTATCCTCCCGGAACTCACCGAAAACGAGATGTTTGGTGCGGCAGCCGCCGATACTGCGGCGGCAGACGCCCTCCCCGGCGAGGACGACACCGCTGCTCTGACAGAGGGCCCTGACAGTGATGATGGCGAAGATGCCTCTGCTGTTCCCGCTGATGATGGTGCGGCCGATGTCCCCGGTGAGCCTGTTTCTGAAGCGGCTGAGGAACCGGAACCGCCCAAGCCCAAACGGGCCACTCGCAGGAAAAAGACCGTGACGGCCGAAAGTATGGAGCCGGCGGAAGGAGTTCCCGCAGAAGCAGAGCCTCTTGAGCCGATGGCTCCCGTTGAGGAAGGTGCGCCGTCTGATGATAGCGAAGCGGCTGCGGCAGAAACTCCTGCCTCTCTGGCCGAACCGCCGGCAGAGGCAGCCCCTGCTCCCGCTTCTACTCCCAGGCGCACCGCCGCTCCCCGCCGCAGCGAGCCTTCGATCCTGACCATCCGTAGCCGGGAAGATGTGGAGACGCAGGAAGACCGTGAGGATATCATCTGGCATGAGATCCACAACGCCTACCGCACCCGCCGCATCCTCACCGGCAAGCTGGGCGGCATTGAGCAGCTGGACAACCGCAAGACGGTGGCTGTGGTGGACTATAAGGGATTCCGCATCATCATCCCCCTGAAGGAAATGATGATCAACCTGGGCCGCAGCCCCTCCGGCCAGGAATACACTGACCTGATGCTGCGCCAGAACAAGATCCTGGGGAATATGCTGGGCGCCGACATTGACTTTGTGGTGCGGGGCATTGACTCCAAGACCCGCAGCGTGGTAGCCAGCCGCCGGGAGGCCATGATGCGCAAGCGCCAGACCTTCTATTTCGACCTTGACCCGGATGGGATGTACCGCGTCTACGAGGGCCGGATTGTCCAGGCGAGGGTCATCGCTGTGGCGGAAAAGGTTGTCCGTGTGGAGGTGTTTGGGGTGGAGTGCTCGATTTTGGCCCGCGACCTTGCCTGGGACTGGATCGGCGACGCTCATGAGCGGTTTTCTGTGGGCGACGAAGTGCTGGTACGCATCCTCAGTGTGCGGCGCAACAGCCTGGAGGATCTGGGCATCCGGGCCGACATCAAGAGCACTTCGGAAAACACTGACCGGGACAACCTGCAGAAGTGCCGTATCCAGGGCAAGTATGCCGGAAAGGTCACCGATGTTCATAAAGGCGTGGTCTATGTCCGGCTCGCCAATGGAGTCAATGCGGTAGCCCACTCCTGCTACGACTACCGGATGCCCGGAAAGAAGGATGATGTGTCCTTTGCTGTCACCCGCCTGGATATGGAGCGTGGCGTGGCCGTGGGCATCATCACGCGGATCATCCGGCAGAACCTGTAAAAGCAAAAGTGCCTGGAGAGTAGTGACGAACTGCTCTCCAGGTTTCTTTTTTGTCATTATCAGATCTACCGCTGTATATCTTTATCACATAGGCTTCCTTCCAAATTCCCATTTCAAAGAATTTATTTTGCGTTTGCGTTGATTTTTCACAAAATACGGGCTATAATATATAAAAGAAAAGGTTTAGGAGGTCGCTTATGCTGATTCAATTTAGTGTGGAGAATTTTCTATCCATCAAAGATAAGGTTGTATTATCCCTGCTGGCCAGCAAGGATAATGAGCATCCAAATCATCTTATCGCAGATGAAACCAACCGCTATTTGAAGTCTGCTGTCATTTATGGGGCCAATGCTTCAGGGAAGTCCAATGTTCTGAACGCATTTTGGTTTATGGTAAACTATGTGCTGACTTCACATAACCAGCAGATTCATAAGGCCATTGATCGTTCACCCTTCAAGTTTGATCCGGAAACACCCACGCACCCCAGCAGTTTTGAGGTCATCTTTACCACCAAAGGCATTCGATATGCGTATGGCTTTTCTGTAACAGATAGGGCTGTTACAGAAGAATACCTATATTACTATCCTAACGGTAGGAAGGCGCTTGTTTTTGAGCGAAAAAACGCCAAAGATTTTCGTTTTACGGTGGATATAGATGAGCAAAATACGCTCAAGGAGCGCACCTCTACGAACAAGCTCTACCTGTCGGTTGCATCAAACTGGAGTTACCCCAAAGTGATCCCGGTTTTGGAGTGGTTTGCTTCCTGCCAAATCATCACGAAGAATTCTGCGGCGGATGCTTACAGGCTTGAGGCAGAACAGCTGAAAGATGCTGATTACCGGCGTGCGATCGCCTCTATGCTGCGTGCCGCAGATTTTGGGATACAGGCTCTGCAAATGCGCGATTCAGGTCCTGCTCTCTCTCAACACAGTGACATCTTTACAAATATCGAGGCCATTCACACGGTACGAGACACCAACTGGAATACATTTGCCTATGCGTTAAATATGGCAGAGGAATCCGACGGCACCAACAGTTATTTCAAACTGATCGGCGTTGTGAAAAAGACTTTAGACCAGGGAACGCTTCTTGTGACTGATGATATGGATGCACACCTGCATCCTCTCTTGGCCAGGCATCTGGTTTCCCTATTTGACAGCGCAGAATTTAATCCCAAAGGTGCTCAGTTGATTTTCACATCTCACAGCACCAATCTTCTGGATCTGGATTTGTTGAGAAGAGATCAAATTTGGTTCACAGAAAAAGGCGAACAGACAGCGGCCACCGATTTATTCTCCCTTTACGATTTTTCCGTTCGCAAAGATATGAAAGTAGAGAAGGGATATTTGATCGGTCGTTTTGGTGCGATTCCTTTTATCAAGGGAGGGCTATAAAATGACACGCGGACAGCAACGCAGAAAATGAAAACCTGCGATACAGAGGCCCCATGAGATCAGAAAATCTCATGGGGCCTTTTCAGCTGGCTTCAAGATTTCTACCTAAATTCATGCCATGGATGAGTATTCTCAGCCATGGTCGCTGTACTCTCTTCTCCATCTGTGATATGTTTGACTTGTTAGAGAATGAATTTTTTATTCAATCAGATTTTTCTTTCCTTGCTGCAGAATTTTCAGAAGTTTTTCCTATTTACTGGTTGAAGTAATCATTCCAGTCTTACTACAATCAGGAGGTACTTTATGGCAAAAGGCAGAAAAGATAAACGTGGACGTAACCTTCACAAAGGAGAATACCAGCGCCCGGACGGGCGCTATGCCTATGCGTACAGATACAATGGAAAACGGGTGTTTATCTACGATACGGATCTCGCCAGCCTAAGGAAGAAAGAACAGCAGATCCAGGCTGATTTGATAGACGGAATCCGGACATATGAGAGTTCCCGGCTCACATTAAATGATCTCTTCCAGGTATATATGGAAACAAAGACCAATTTGAAAGAATCTACGGAATCCAACTACCGCTATCTCTGGGAGCACTATATTCAACACGAACCTATCGCAGAAAAAGCACTTTCCAAAATCCATAAAAGCGATGTCAAATTGCTGTACGCTAAATTGCTGCAGGAGGGGTTTGCTTCCAATTCCTTGGAAAGCATCAACAATCTGATCCATCCGGTTTTGGAGCTTGCTGTGGATGACGATTTGATCCGCAAAAATCCAAGCAACGGTGTCTACCACGAGATGAAAACAAACGCTCCTGTGCAGCGTATCGCTCTCACTTCGGAACAGGCAAAGCACTTTCTCCAATACATAGAATCCTCGCCACAGTACTGCAGCTGGTTACCGCTTTTTGTAACCCTGTTAGGCACCGGGATGCGGGCATCCGAATGTACCGGTCTGGTGTGGGATAATATCGATTTTGAAAATAACTGTATCCATGTGGATCATGCCCTGATCTACCGCTCCATTCACGGGAATGCGAAGTGGTATATATCCACGCTTAAAACCAGAAACTCGGTACGCACGATTCCTATGATTTCCGCTGTTGCCCAGCAACTAAACTTTCTTTATGAAAAGCATATCGGCAAGCATGCAAAGCCTGGCCCCACATTGGATGGATACCACGACTTCGTGTTTCTCAATCGGTTTGGCCAGTTAATCAATGCTCATGGGATCGACCGCGCTATTGAGCGCATTCGTACAAGTTATAATGACGTGGAATCCACGCGGGCAAAAGAATACGACCGCAAACCAGAGCTGCTTCCGAATTTTACCGCCCACTGCTTCCGCCATACCTTTTGCACAAGACTATGTGAGTGTGAGAAGGACCTCGCCGTAATCCAGCATTTGATGGGGCACTCTGATATTGAGACAACATTGACTGTCTATGACCATGTTTCCCCGAACCGGTTAAGGAAGGCAATGAATTCGTTAGATCAAGCGTATGTGTTTGGCCTTCTATAACGATGTTTGCATTCTTTCGTCCTCAATAACCTGAGTGCAGATGTTTTTAGGCGTTGATCATAGATTTCTCCATCTCTTCCGCTTAATTTTTCCGTAGCTTTTTTCAACTCTCACCTTATCGAAAACAGGTGTGTTCGCGCCAAACCCTTTCATTTAGATCCCGAAGTATCGGCCGAAGCCGCTAAAACATTATACAGATTGCGGCCGAATTTTGAATTTACTCGATTTGATGTTTCAAAAGTACTCATATATTCCAGTATGGTGATTACCAGAGTCGAGCTAACCACAAATGGAGCAAAATCCAGTACACTCCTAGCAAGAAAAAAATAAAACCGCTGTCCGGAAAGACTTGGAATGTAGGTCCTTCCGGACAGCGATCATTTGAGAGGAAATTTGTGTTTAAAATATGCTTACGTTTAGAATATTGGTGAACTGCCCAGAATAAATGAAATACAGGAGCTAATGCCGAATGCTGTGACAGCCGCCGGTAAAAGAACCCTTAAAAGCAATCATAGCCGACTAGTCGGAAAGGACGCTTGCATGAAAGTTTGGATCTATGGACGCGATGAACGGGAAATCTGCGCCATGTTCGCGTACTGCGTGGGCAATTCAGATACAATAATTGGATTTTCCGTTCAGAAAAGCGTTATAAGTTTTTTCCCTCAAGGGGGACTGACACAGCCTATGCAGGCTGCGATCCGCGGAGATCTCGATCAACTGCTGCTGTCCGATCTCACGCTGCTCGGAGACAGCACAGAGGAGATCCGTAAGCAGGAAACCGTATTTCGTTCTTATCAAGTTTCCATTAAGTCTGCCTGCAACTGAGACAGCAGCAGCTCCTGATACCCATCACAGCCGCTATGTCCGACTGCCTCGGCTGCCGGAGCAAGAACCGTGCCTGCACAGTTCCGGAGCAGTGCGCGGCTTTTTTCACTCAGCCGGACCTCTGAGCGGCACTGCGCATAATCTGCCGCCGTCATATGCCACAGATGCAGGCGATCCGAGTAGCGCGCCAGAAGCTGCTGGGCGATGGACAGACCTTTCCCGTCAAAGTCTCCCGAGTAGAACAGTTCTGTCCCGCTGGAAACAAGCAGATCCAGCAGACGGATCACAGCGATCGTTAGCTGTCCGGAGGTACAAATCAGCGGGGAATGAAAATGAGCGGCCTGATCGCACAGCTGGGTGAACACCATCTGATTTTCCACCAGGTAGGCTTTTCCTGAGGGACTGTCTCCCGCTGTTAAGCCAGCCAGATTGGTGAGAGTGAGGGTGCCGGCCTCATTCCGCAGGCGAAACGCGCGATAAGCCGGATGTTCTTCCGCGTCTGTATACAAACGGACTCCCACTTGTGTGACGAGACTCGATATGCTGTCGCATAAAATTCCGCAGTAATAGTAGAGGGCGGCCCGTTCCTCAGCCCCAGCGGGAAGCTCAACGCCCGCCTGCATGGACAGGAGATGCAGAAACAGCTTTCCGCCCAGGGTGTTGGTATCCAGGGCATGTGGATCTGACGTTGCGTAAGCGCTGAGAACGGCCAGACGGATCCTCTCATCCGGGTGGCGTTCCAGCCAATCTATGCTTTTACACGCCTGAAGGACGGCCCGCCGTACCGCATCCCCATCTTCGGGCAGGGCTTTCCGGATCAGCCGGTATCCTTCTCCGCACCGATGGGACAACTCATCCAGCCACCGGCGGCACAGCCGGCTCTGCACAGCGGCGGTGGCCTCATCGGTCACTCGCAGGATGCAGGCATCTATCTGGTCCCGGACTTCACGCTTGGTTTGGATCGTGGTGTCAAAATAACACTCTAGTACATCTTTCAAAACCGCGCCGCGATAGGGCGTACCCTGGAGCGCGGCCTCAAAGTCCGCGGTTTTGATGAGAAGCGGCGGGGAGAAGGAGCGGCCAAACAGGCCGCGGACAGCATCGCATTCCTCCGGCGTCGCGTCGGGCAGGCAGATCGTCCCCGCCGGACGGCCGTAGCTGCGGTACTTTCGGAGAAGCAGCTCCAGAATCCGACGGTATGCGGGACGTTCGTGAAAAAAGGATGCGCAGTCGGCTGTCACTTGATTCATCGGCCATCCCCCTCCAATACCCGCTGAGCACCATTCCAGTGGTAATGCAGGATCGTGACCACCGAGGCGTTGCCAGGGCGGTGCAGCTCTGCAATATCCAGGCTTTTGACGTTGGCATAGCAGCCCCAAAGCGCCTGAGAATTCATGATGTAGTCAAAGTCCAAAACTCCAACCAGCTCAAACATGGCGCTGATGTTCCGCTCATCCACGCCTGCGAACGCCTCATCCAGAGCCAAAAGCATGGGACAGTGGGGGCCGCCCTTTTGATATTGGGCGGAAACCGCCGCGAAGAGGGGGACATACATGGCCATGGCCTTTTCTCCGCCGCTGAATTTGTTAAAAGCGCGGTCCGTCAGCCCTTTTCTCGGCTCCCCATCCCGTTCATACAGCAGGTGAAATTCATACCAGGCCCGATAATCCAGCACGTCCCGGATCAGATCCGCGTAACTGACCATCTGACCCTCAAGCGCCGCATCCTGCCTGGCCTGCTTGACCTTCGCGCGAAAATGCATGGATACTCGCTGACTATCCTCCCGGGTCAGGAGCGCCCGGTCCTTATTCAACAGCCGGACTAGCTGCTCGGTGTCCAGCTGCGACTCCCCTTCCGCTTTTTTGGCCTTCCAGTCCAGACGGAAGGTCAATCCCATCGAAGTTTTCAGCGTCCCCATCAGGTCGGTCATATTCTTGGTCCACTGCTGGCTCTCTTCAATACGGGCCCGCAGTTTATGACTGATGGTCTCCGCCAGGATGTTTTCAAACAGCTCCCGGTCTTTTTCCTCCAACAGCGCAGCCGTCAGTTCGATCTTTGTCTGCAGCTCCTGAATAAAGCCGTAGAGTGAGAGTTCCTTCCCCTCCCACTGCAGGCTGATGCACAGGCGCTGACGGAGCATTCCGGGCCTGGCCGCGTCGTCAAACACCAGCTCAATCTTAGGCTGATACTTCAAAAGCGTATTATTGTGCTGCTGATAGTTGTTGCGGAGCGCCTCGCCCATGCGTTCGGGTGTGCGTTCCCGATCCTCCGGGCGGACTTTTCCATACGCTTCTTCGGCCTGCTGTTCCAGGGGCCCATCCGATACGGAACACAGGCTCAGGCTCAGATCCTCCCCAAAATACTTCTCGAGGTCATCCTCTTCTATCACCGCGCCGCGCAGAAGTTCGTTGCGCTGCTGAAGCTGCTCCCGCTTGCCGCGCTGTTCTGCCTCCAGGGCGGCGCACCGCTTTCCCGCGTCGCTCATCCGCTCCTGCTGGTTCTCCATCTCCCGATCCAGCTCAGCGCGCCGCTGTGCCCTGGCTCTGTTTTCCGGTCGGCCCAGGAACTCCTGGATCACCCGGACCCGCGCCTGAGAGACCTCCTTCTGTTTCCGGGTCTGGGCATTGATCCTGCTCTGCGTGTCTGCCTGGTCGCGGAGCTCGGCAATGCGGTCCTCCGTCCACTCAACCGCGTCGGCCGCATGGAGCAAATCGCTGTAGCTAATTCCCAGCGAGCCCAGCAGCGCCTGATAAGATTCCGCAGCGTTCAGCGCCTCCTCATAGGCTTCTTCTGTCCGCATGTAGGGAAGTCCGCGGCTCAATTCACGGCTCTGCTGTTCAAGGAGAGCAACGACCTGCTTAGCTGACCGCTCCTGATCCAGGCACCGCTCCTTTCTGGCTTCCGCTTCAGACAATTCCTCCTGCGCCTGTGCCAGCATTTCCAGGGCGTGGTCCAAATCCACCACCGCAGGCAGCTGTTCCAGCTCCTCCTTCAGCCTCGCCAGCCGGCGTTCCAGCGCTTCCACTTCGGCTTTCTTCTCCCGCTCCAGCGCCTCCGCCCGCTCCAGACGCTCCTCCCACTCTCGGATCTGGCGCTCCCGGTTGGCGCGGCGCGCCGCGGCACCAACAAAACCGGCAGGCCCTTCCGCACAGCTGTGTCCATGGACGGTGCCGCAGCGAAATCTCCCATCCGGCAGCAGGGCAGTCCCCGCCTGCAGATCGGACCGGGAGATGCCGCGCAGGCAGGCAAGGACCGTTTCCCGGAAGCGCGGATCCCCATCCGGGAGCAGGCTGGCTATGGGATCGCCCACCGGCGGTTCCGGAGACAGAAACCTGTCCGGATATTCCCGGAGCAGTTCCCGGATCTCCTCCATATGCTCCTGCGGAACCACCAGCGCGTCCAGGATCCCAGCGTCGGTAAGTTGCGCTTCTAGGAGATCCCGCTCCTGTTGCCCCAGTTCCGGCGCAAAGTCAACGACCTCATAGAACGCCGCATGCGGGATACCCCGCATCACCAGCTGAATGCGGGTCGCTTGGATCTGATCCCTGCGGGGCGGTACAGGTTCCAGCTGCTCCCGAAGCCGCGTCAAGTCCCTCTGGATCTCGTCCCGTGCCTGCCCCAGGTTTTTCAGTTCCATGTCTCCCCTGTTTTTTTCATTCTGAATCTGGCCGAGCCGGTCCAGATAACAGGAGCTGATCAAGTGGTTGACCGCTGTCCAGTCCGCGGGGGAGCGGTACTGCGCAAGCATCCTTTTTAAGCGCATCATGTCTTCCTGGGGAAAGCGGAGCTCCTGATTGCTCTCCTGCCGGCGCGAGAACGCTTCCAGAAGCTGATCCCGCTCCTGTTGTTCCTGCTGCTGCGCGTCGCGCAGCGCGCCCTTTGCTTGGACTTCCGCCGTATTTGCCAGATCCAACGCCTGGCAGGCGGCGTCATATGTATCTTTGGCCTGGGACAGCTCCCGAAAACACGTCAGCATTTGTCCGATCTGCTTTTTCCTCTGCAGGAGGGCGGCGGACAGGGTCCGGCTGTCGGCCTTTGGATCCTTTACCCGCAGTGCCTGTACATATTGATCGTGCTCCTCTCCCAGCAACAGAAGCTCATTCTGCTCGTTGAAATCTCGGATCCCATCGTCCACCCGGTCCCGCGCGTCGGACATCTGGTGCTCCTTCTGCCGCAAGTCCACCTCATTTCGGGAAATGCTGTGCTGGAGGTTTTCTATCTGACGCTCCCCCTCGGCCAGCTGTTCTGCAAACTGCTGACAGGCAGCCTCTTCCTCCTCCATCCGTTTCCGCTGGGCCTCCAGATCGTCTTCGCCCAGGGCCGCATACTGGGCCTTTGCCTTTCGGAACCGGGCCTCCGCATCTTCCTGCTTCTGGGCTTGATCACGGAGCTCCTGCTCCAGTTTTTCCAGATCCATTTTCACATCCTGAAGCTGGTTTTGGAGCTGCAGTGTTTTGGCATGCGATCTCAGGTAGGCCCGTCCCTTCATGCCCAGCATATACTGATTATAGCGGCTGTACTCATTACGGATGATCGCGGCATCCCGCATGGCCGCCTGAAAATCCCGTAGCGTGTCCTCCAGGGCATCCATGCGCTCCATGGTGCTGACCATGGCGGAGAGATCCTCATCTGTCAACACCTGAAGCGATTCGTTCAAAATTTTCTTCACTTCAGAGGGGCGGAAAGCCTCTTTGGACAGCTTTGGCGTGCGCACCTTGATGAGAAGCTGAATCAGCTGTTCATATTGGCGGATATCCCGGAACTGAAACACCCGGTCATTGACCAGCTGCTTATAGGTACCGGGTGCTTCTGCCCAGTTGTTTTCATCGCCAATCAGATTGCGGAGCTTCTGCTTGCTCAGAGGAAGCATCTGACCCCCGATTTTTTCGTAGAGCGAGACGCCGCCTGTCCCAATGCGGCGCCCATCACACAGGCAGAATCCCCAGAAATCGATCCCTTTCCCCTTCTGCGCCCGCATCCCAACGCCGATGGTGAGATATTCTTCTGTATCGGCTTTTTTGAACTCCAAATAGAGGTAGCCGGTGGATTCTTCCCGCTCCCCGTCTCCCAGGAGATAAAACTCCATCTTACGGTCTCTGGAGCCAAAGGGATCCAGGCGTTCCGGGCTTTTATTGCCATCCAGGAGAAATGGTATAAAGCTCTGGGTTGTGATGGATTTTCCGGAGGCGTTATCGCCGCGCAGCAGGATATGTCCATCCTTGATTTGGAATTCCTCATGGTCATACAGCCAGAAATTCACAAATCCCAGTTTATTCATCTTCCAGCGGTTCATCCCCATCCTCCTCTCCAGGCCCACCCTGATACCGGGCGGGATAGTGTCCTGTCCATTTTCCAACAGCGGGGCAGAGCACAACGCCTTCGGCCCGCTCCTCCAAAAGCATCCAGCCCGCCATGTAGGCGGTCAGCTCTTGGACAAGCTTTTCCAGCGGAAGCTCCCGCAGGCGGCGGCCCCACCCATCTCCATACTGCCCACGGCATTGGACCAGTTCGTGCTGAAATTCCCGCCGGGTCAGGAACACGGTATCATCTTCCCCGCGGGGATAGACGCCCGCCGTGATCTGATCCCGCAGCTGCGCGCACAACAGCAGCGCTGCGTCCGGGATGGCCGCATCACGCGGGTGGACCAGTCCAAAGCGGTTTTCCTCATCCAGCACAAAAAACGCGCCGTTTTTGTGGATCTGAAGTTCTCCTCCCAGTGCTTCTCCCAGATACCGGTTCAGCCATGAGCGCTGGTTTTTCACATAGTCGTAATCGCTGTGGTTTTGTTCAGACCAATAGAGCGCCGGCGCCAGCGTCAGCTGCCGGTATACCCGCTGGATCCGTTGACGTCCGCGTTCCGCTTCCTCTCCCTCCCACGAGAAGGCTTCGAAATCCTCAATGGATCTGCACTTCATGATATCACGGCCAAAATGGACGGGGAAGTGGCGGGATAGTCCCGTGTTCTCATAAAGGACCTCCTGTGTCTGATCGTTTCCAAATCCCTCGCTTACGCCGTCATAGGTCAAAAGCATCCCGGTCCGCTGTGCGTACTGGAGAACCCGCACCAGGGCTTTTCTATGGGGAAACCGGGTCCAATCTACCGGCTGCACCTCCGCGAGGATCGCTTCCAAAGCTTCGGTCAAAGAAGAGAGCAGGAACTGCTCCCCATCATCCAAATCGGACAAGAAAAGCAGCATACCGCACAGCAGGCAGTAATCCAGCTTTTCCTGAAATTCCTGTATCCCCATCCAGGCCATTGCCTTCGGCGGCACCTTTTCCAGTTTTATCATCGATTCATTGACGATCAGATTCCAGCCCAGCTGTTCGTTCACAAGGCGGCGGTAATTGGGCAGCGCCCGCTTGACGGAAAAATACAATCCCTTGTGATCCGCGCGCGTCACCCAGAACCGGTCCAGCAAATACCGAAACTCATACATATCCATTTCCCTCAAACACCAGCGTACAGTCTGGCATGGTCAGTGTGCCATCCGTACAGATCAGGTCACATGTGCCCTTCCCCCGCTTTTGCAGTGAAAAACGCTGTCCGTACTGCGTGTGCCCGCAACCATCCGGGGCGAGATTCGCCATGGCCACCCACGAGAGAAATACCGTCCGCACTTCAGGCGGGACAGGATCGGACAGGGCGGAAAAGTCCAGCCTTCCATCCCGAATATACCCCATGACCTTCTCCTGGAGCCGGCGCTCTTCCTCCAGGATCTTCTGCCGCTGCGCCGCTTTTTCCGCGCTTTTATCTGCGAATCCGCTGCGGTCCATGCGGGGCTTATAGGTCCGCACTCTTGGCTGCAGGGCGTAGTCCATGGGCGGTTCTTCATAGGTGCTCAAGTCGATGCGCTCTGTCTCACGCTCTGCGTTTACGGTAAAGTGCCTGCACTGCTGGGCACCGAATACCAGGGCCGAGAGCCTATGCGCGTCCTCGATGGACGCGGCACTCGCAAACAGCGTCATCAGATGGCGCAATTCCGCTTTGTTGCTGACGCCCATGTTCTGCATTTGGACTAGGATCGCCGCGTTTTGAACCACTCTGCGGATCACTTCATTCGTGACATCCATGACCTGTCTGGCTGTTGAATCTTTTCCGGTGAACCAGCCCATCAACGACTGCCATACGCCCTGCTCCTTCTGCCAGAGTTCTTCCTGCCAGAGAGGGGTCTGCTCAGAGTGCGGGCGTGGAATCTCCAACGCGCTTTGATGGACGAGCGCGAGAATACGGTTGACCTGATCCCCTGTAAACGATTCCAGCAGCGCGCCGATCTGTGCCGCGCTGCTCTGAAGGTCCTGAATAAAATCCTCCAGGTAGTGGATCAGATGCTGCTTATAGGCAATGAACTCCGCCGATTTCATCTGTTTTTCCGCGTTAGGACCGTAAAATTCCCGCAGGTAATCCTGATGATTCTGGCGAAGACGGCGGAAATCCTCCTGCAGCTCCTGCCACCATTCCCCGATCTCTTTCAGGGACATCCCTTCCAGATGTTCAGCCGTATGCAGAGCCGCCTGGAGACGGCGAAACGCGCTGGAGGAAAGTCCTGTCGTCCGCGTATACAGGTTTTCCAGCGTGATTGTCATACGCTCCACTTCCAACGCGGCTTCCGTCATCATGTACTGAAACTGTCGGTTTTTAAAGTCCGTAATCGTGTATGCCTTGTGGGGGTCCTGAATCGGAGTCAGATTTTTCCATTTTGCCAGCTGATCCAGGTCTGATATGAGCTGCTCCGCAGTATATTCGACGAAAAGCGGATCTTTGTGCAACAGGGTCAAAATGGTGTCCTTATCCAGCTGATAGTGCATTTTTTGATATTCCAGGTAGAATGTACGCATGATGGCCCGGTAGGAAATGTAGCTCTCCGCGGACAAATATCTTGTCTGCGGGATGCTCTCCAGCAAATCTGCCTGCAATGCCATCCGCATTCCTCCCATCGTGATACTCGTAATGTGAAACGACGCTTTTAAGAAATGTTAAATATAGTATATATGACTCGCCTGTATTTCGCAATCGTGATCGCTCCTGAATGGTATCTCACATGACGAAAACCCGCAGCAACACGGCGATGTCTAACCAACAGCTGCGGCCGCCTCATCAAAACATTTTCCCCTTAACCTGCACTTAATTTTAAGGGAAAGGTTTAAAGGCTGAGGGAATTATTTTAACCTGTAATAGCAAGTGTTCTTTCCGGCGCCCTCCCGTTTCAGTTCGCCGGAAGCCACTAATTTCCGCAGCGCCCCTTCGATGGAGCTGATACTGAGCGAAGGGCAAAGCTCACGGATGTCCTGCTTCGTAAACCGGCCGATTTTCTCCATGGTGGCCCGGCGCACGGTCTCCAGGGCAGGGAGTTTAGTCTCTACCAGAGCAAAACGATCTTCAAAATCCTTGTAGGCGGAAAGAATGGTCCCCAGCAGATACTTGATGAACGGAACCACATCTTCAGTACCTTCATGCCATCCAATCTGCGCCTGGCCCAGGACATCATAATAGAGGTCCTTATTTTTTGCGATCTTGGCCTCTAGTGAGATATATTTGCCCACATAGAACCCGCTGCGGTAGAGCAGCAGCGTGGTCAGCAGGCGGCTCATTCTGCCGTTTCCGTCGTTGAAGGGATGAATGCAAAGAAAGTCGTGGATGAACACGGGAATAACAATTAGCGGCTCCACTTCCATATTCCCAATGACCCGGTTGTACTCCTCGCAGATCCTGTCCAGGGCCTCCGGGGTTTCATAGGGGGCCAGGGGCGTGAACAAGGTCTCCACATGGCCGTCGGGATAGGTGGCGCTGATGTAGTTCTGCACGCTTTTGGTCCTGCCCGCCATGGGATTGTTCATGTGGCTGTAGAGGATCTTGTGGAGCTGCAGGATGTAGTTCTGGGTGATGGGGATGGCGTCGAAGTTCTCGTGAATGAGGTTCAGCACATCCCGGTAACCTGCGATCTCCTGCTCGTCCCGGTTTCTCGGCGCTGTTTTCTCCTCCACAAGCTGTCGGATACGGGTGTTTGTGGTCACGATGCCCTCAATGGCATTGGATGCCTCGGTGCTCTGCACCTTTGCGATCTCTACCAGTTTCTCCAATTCCGCTGGCCGCTGTTTCAGGTACAGTTCCTGCTTTCCGGCTTCTTTATAAATCGCCGCGACCAGGCCCATAATCTCCGAGTCCCACTTCTGTTCCCGGATCGCGGAGTAATTGAATGTACGCATACCCTTATGCCCCCTTTATTCCCTTAAATTTTACCATAGAATAAGGGAAAGTTCAACTCTGGGAGAAAACTTTCCCTTACCAGTATATCAGTTTTAAGGGATACTATACGTCTGTAAGGGAAATCAATCCTGTTTCCGCCACAGATTTTCTCCCGCAGCGTTTCTTATGTCCCATAGTCTTTTTGACTTAGCAATTATCCTCGCTTCTCTCCTCCGCGATCTTCCGATGGAGGTCCAGCAACTCCTGCTTCATCTGTTCTCCGGTCAATTCCCCTCGGACCCACTTCTCTGACAGGAACTTTGCATCCGCAGAAACTGGTACACCCTTGATCGCGTTGATCGCATCTGCGGTTTTGAGGGCCGCAAGCCTTTTATGGAAATCCTCTTTCATTTTTGTTTCACTCCATATCGTGATAGTAGAACGGGACCGCCAGCGTACCGGCGGTCCCGTGTCTTTTCATCCAAGGATTTTCATTTGTAGTAAAATTGTTGTAACTGTAGTAAACCTGATTTCTCACAAACCCAGGTTTCATGCGGGTTTGCGGGCTGTCCATCAGTCTAATGGCTTCATTGTGGGGAATAAAAGCGCAATTTGGCATAACTCTACGTATCCCTTCACAGCCATTATTCCTCAACTCCAATCACGCCCGTCTGTTTTTGGTACTCTACATAACTCAACATATTTAGTCGTAAGCCTGTCGTAAGTTGGTCGTAAGTTACGTCTGGCCGCTACCCTTTGAGAAGTACGCACCTAATCGGTTCATTTCCTCCCGTTTCAGGTCTGGTGTTGCTTCCGCGTAGATGTCCATTGTGGTCCTTGAATCAGCGTGACCCAGAATATCCTGCATGGCTTTAACTTTCACTCCGGCTTCACACATGCGAGTTGTGAAGGTGTGCCGCAATGAGTGATTGCTAAATTTAGGCAACAGCACAAGATTATCACTGTCCCCACTGTTCGCATCCATGAGTGCGTAGTTGCAATCTCGGATGATACGTCGCAAGGCTTTATTGAGGGTTCCCTGGTGCTGTGTGCCGCCGTAGCGGTTTATGAAAATGAAGTCAGTGTACCCATCTATCGTGACTGTACACTTGATTCCAAATTCCTCTTGATTTCTTTTTTCCTGTAGGAACGCCTCTTTAACCTGTGGAAGCATATCTATGACACGCCTACCGCTCTTGGTTTTTGGTGTGTTGACAGCGAAACTTAGCCCCTTATTTTGGCCCTTGTCATAATATACGAGAGTGTGGTTAATGTCAATCTTTTCTTTTTCAAGGTCGATGTCACACCATCGAAGGCCAGTGACTTCCCCTACGCGCATTCCGGTCCATAGCATCACGGTAAAGATAGGATACCACTTGTTAAATTCCCCTGGTTGCCTAAGAAAATTTTCAAAAATTTCCTGTTCTTCCAGTGTCAGTGCCTTTCGTTTAACTGTGTCATTAGCATGTGCCCTTTTCAACTCCTTTAAAGCATTATCAGCAGGGTTATACCGTATATACCCATCCTCAACTCCTAGCTCAAGGACTTGGTGCATTACAGTATGAACACAATCCACTGTTGATGTCTTTAGATGGCACTCATCTTTCAAGTGATTATAAAATGCACGTATGTCGCTTCGCTTTAGCTCAACAATTTTTGAACGACCGAAATCTGGTTGGACGTATTGGCGATACATATATTGATAGTTCTGGAATGTATTGTCCTTAAGTCCACGTTTTAGCCTTACCCAGTTTTCATATAGGTCATTGATGGTCAACTTGCAGTTTTCCGGTCGGATTCCGTCAAGAACATCTCTTAATACATCAACCTCTTTTTCACGCAACTCTTGCAGGGTTTTGGCATATACAGAATGCCTATTCCCCCGCCGGTCTCGCCATTTATACTCAAACGTTCCGTTTGCCCTTTGGTATTCGCCCTCCTTTAAAACCCTGTTCTTACTATCTTTTCGTCTCTCCACTGCCAAAGATTTTAACCCCCTCATAATAACAGCAAAGAGAACACGCTCAGGTGAATTATACCCCGAGATGTTCTCTTTGTCCAGCGTTTGCCCATGGCGAAGCACCAGCTATATGGAATATTCTTTTGAAAGATAATCCTCCATAGCCTTTCGCTTGATGAGTCTTTTGCTGCCGCACCACAGTACAAACGGGCAGTTTTTTTCATTTGTGAGCTGTCTTATCTTATTGATTCCTATACCAAAATAAGCGGCCGCCTCTTCCAGTGTAAGATTGGCCTTTTCCCAAATTGGAACTTCATATTTCATGGAAATAGCCCCTCTAAGAACTTTTACTCTTCTTCGTTACATTTTGGGAGCATACACATAAGTACACTCTCAGTGATAATCCAACCACAAAAAAGTATAGAGAAATCGTCATCCAGAGTTTCCGGGTGATACCCTCTAAATATGATATCTGGAATATGGGTCAAGGTATCAGAAATAGGCTCATAGCATTCTCGAAGAAAATACACGGCCCCAATCAAAACCAAGCCAAGTATTGCGCCCTTTAGCAGAGCAAGCGGTATTTTCATGGTGCTCCCCCCTATCTCATGCCCGACGCTTCGGCGGGGGGAGCAGCGTCATATTTGACGGGACTCTTGCCGGGGTCCACTGGACTGCCTGGAATGTATTGTCTCCCCGGTTGCGGAGGTACATAGTGAATCCGGTGCTCCGTCGGATTGCATTCAGTACCGTGGCTACATGCGCATATGGAACGTTCCTGGCGTCAGAATACCTGGCAACGAGTTCCGCCATGGTCGCATAGGGATTTTCCCGGATACACATGGACAGGGTAGCCATCCCAATATCGCTCTCCTTCTCGTCATCCGAAAAGTAAAACGGGTATTCGTCCATATTGGTCGGCTCAAGCGCCTGCAGCGCTTCAATGGTGCCACGCTGTATGTCCGGGTCGGATGTTACGATAGCCTTCCCTTCCTTGGATAGAAGGCTGGCAGACAGGTTCAGCCAGCTATTCGGGCCAGGCTCTAAAATACACTCGCCTCTTGCCACAAGAATCCCCTCCCTCATCAATGTGGCTCACTGCATAAACATGATTGTGATACTTGGGGCGTCCGTGATAAGCTCCTGGTCAAGGAAGATGACCACGGATGCCTGCTTACAGGAATCAAGGTTTTGGCTATAAACGAATTCAGGGTTGATGTCCGACGGCCCGACTAAGATTTTGACGTTTCCGTCAGTATCAACATATTTTGCTAAAGCGGTCAAATTGACCGGCAACTCGTACTGGTCGGTGGATACGACGATTGCGTAGTACCCAGCGGAAAACCAGTCTTCCACGATGGGGACTTGCTCTGGCTCTACGACTGAAATATCATCGTATCTGTCAAGGTAATTCTCATACTCCCTGGATGAGGTCATCACGACTGTTTTCCCGCCTGTGACATCGGAGTCAATTTTGGTAGAGAGAATGGATTTGCAGAAAACACCAGACTCTTCCGCATTTTGAACATCATCCTCAGAGTAGGCAGTCACTACAATATCGTCAGTAATCTTTTCCCCACCGTTTATGATAGAAATGATGAGAAAGCAGAGCAGAATTACCGCGATTGCGCCCCCGGCTAGGTAGGCGATAATGCGGAAACGCTGGTTTTCCGTTACCTTTTTGAGCAGGTCAATCACAGGCATCACCTCTTGATATATTATACCATATAACAATATATTACGCAATTTTTGAAAAGGAGGCCACCCGGCAAATCGGATGGCCTCCTAGTGACAGCAATTCCGTGGAGTAGATTTTGAGCAATGCGACTGATGTCGCAATGGGACAAGCCCATCGAACTTGCTCATACCACCCACGCCAGTTTTTCACTGACACCGCCCCTTCCGTTGCACCCCGGTCAGTTTGGCTGCGTCTGATTCCGCCACACGGAATACGCTGTAGATGCCAATTTCGTACTTGCCGACACCCACGGCGGCTCCTTTGATTTCGCCCGACTTATGTGCAGTCATCAGGCTGCGGCGCGGGGAGAGACCCGCGCAAGGATGCTTCCAAACCGTGCCGGTCATCTGCCAGTGCCATGGGCGGTTGACCATAGGCCCCATTGTCCGAAGAGTGCAGCAACGGAGGTCAGAGGCGAGAGACTCCGCTTAGGTGAAGCAAACTCCCAGTCAGCTCGGAATTGCGGCACCTTTGGTGCCATGGTGGAGACAGTGGGGCTCGAACCCACGGCCTATGGCTTGCAAAGCCATCGCTCTGCCAACTGAGCTATGTCCCCAAGGAGCGGCGGCCTGGTGGGGAGGTTGAAAGCAGGTGCAAAGACCAGGCCGCCATATAATGAGGGGGAGAGAATGCCCCAAAAGGGGCTGGTTGCGGAGGCCGGACTCGAACCGGCGGCCTCCTGGGTATGAACCAGGCGAGCTACCACTGCTCTACTCCGCGATATACACACGGTCCCACCTACCGTGACTCGGGCCATCTTTTGCCACCTCACAGGGGGAGGTAGGCCCGTCCCTACTTTGTTCGTCCAGGCTGCGATATGGTTATCGGAGTCCCTGCGGCATTCCTGCGCGCAGGGGGGCTCACAGCCAACCCATAGCTAATGCGTACATCTAAAACGATGGAACGCGCAAGTCCCAGGCCGGATTCGTACCGGCATCTGTCTGTCGGCATTGCTGCACTTTGGCAAACAGTTCTGCCAATTAAACTACAGGGACATATGCGGGGAGACCGGCATACATGATGATGGCCTTCCCCCAAATGGTTACTCTTCCAGTGAGATAACGGTGGAGTTGAACGCTGCGCTTGCTTCCTCCTCGCTTGCGGTTGAAGCCAGGATGACTGCGGTATTGGAGTCGCCTACTTTCACGAAGTAATCGTACTCATCACCAACTGCGTAGCAGAAGTACTCGTTCCCATCCTTCTCCCCTTCATCTACCAGGGATGCGGTGGGTTCGGCCTCATAGGCGCTCTTGTACTCTTCCAGATATTCGCTGTACAGGAACGTGCCATTCAGAATCGTCTCGTCATCCTTAGAGATGACGAACGGAGCCTCCAGCGTGATGTCATAGCCCGCTTTGGCATCGACCGTGATTTTCACGCGGTCGCCGGTCTCAACATCGTATGTACCGGACTTCTCTAAATACGTGCTGCAGGCCGTCAAAGAAACAGCCAGCGCAAGCGCGGCGGCGGATATGCACAGGATTTTCTTGAGCACAACATGACCTCCTCGAATTTTCTGGTGGGCCTTCGGGGGTTCGAACCCAGGACCGGACGGTTATGAGCCGCCTGCTCTAACCAACTGAGCTAAAGGCCCATATCTGGTGCAGAAAACGGGAGTCGAACCCGTACGAGCCGCATGGGCCACTAGCCCCTCAAGCTGGCGTGTCTACCAATTCCACCATTTCTGCATTTCGAACAGTCAAGTGAAGTCTTTTGTTATGTGCAGGACCTTCGCAAAACCCTCTCCCTCCGACGGCACTTCTAACTTTTTGCCGAGAAACATGATGCCAATACGCGGTACATGCCGGTCCCGCATACGGTTGTTCTTGAGGGCCTGCGGAACAGCCGTGTCGATATGTACCGCGACCACATCAATGCCGGGTGGGAGTCCTTTCAGGACTTTCTTCCGAGCGCGGATGCTGACATGGGCTGAATCCATTACAACATCATGTCCAGATTCGAGGTGGGAGATTGCTCGCTGCATCATCAAACGATGGACTTTCCGGTATCCACGCACGGTCAGTTCTTTGCCAAAAAGCTCTTTTCGAATCTCGTCTGAGCCCACATATACATACTGAGGGTGCTCTTTGGCCCAAGTGGTTTTCCCTGCCCCCGGGATGCCGACCATCAGGTATAGAGTAGCGATACGTCTCCCTCCCTGCTGTTTACGGTGTCGCAATTCCCGCTTAGATTGTCACGCCTACCAGCAACTATCCTCCGCAAAGATATAGCCCCGGGTATCTTCCGGTCATACTGGCCCCGACGCATCGGGTACGGTAGTTTTCAGCGAGCGTTGTCATTCTTTGTGGGGAATCTGCCACGCCCACATCAGCCGGGATAAATCCGGCACTGGGTGCGGGGGGTGGACTCGAACCACCGGCCTCAAGCGTATGAGACTTGCGAGCTGCCAACTGCTCTACCCCGCGATATATGAGAAGAAATGGTGCCGGAGACCGGGTTCGAACCGGCACGGGAGTGTTCCCACGGGATTTTAAGTCCCGGGCGTCTGCCAATTACGCCACTCCGGCGTGTGGTGCCAAGAGAGGGACTCGAACCCTCATGCCGTTACCGACAGCAGGGTTTGAGCCTGCCGTGTCTGCCATTCCACCATCTTGGCGTGTCTCCCGGCCCCACCTGCCGGGCATCGGGCCATCTTTAACCACCCCATAGATGAGGTAGACCCGTCCCTACTTTGTTCGTCCAGACCGCGATGGATGTAAGGAGTCCCCGCAGAACGGCCTGTGGGGGAAGCTCACGGTCGACTTCATATTAGAGTGAAAAAACGGATACACCCCTGGCCGGATTCGAACCGGCGTCCTTCATATGCTGAAAGCTCTGCCACTGAGCTTACAGAGGCATGTGTGTTTGGAACAGCCCCACCTGCTGCGCCCCGGGCCATCTTTAACCACCCCAAGGATGAGGTAGGCCCGTCCCTACTTTATTCGTCCAGACCGCGATGTTTAGCGAGGTCCCCGAAACCGGGGCGGGCTCACGGTCAACCCGTCATTATGCAACAGACTGCCCGCAGACAGCGTGCGTGCCCCGGACTGGATTTAAACCAGCATACTCCAACGTGGATGTTCTGCCATTGAACTACCGGGACGCTTTAGGTTGCTCTTGCCTCAAAATCAGGGTCATCTCTTTTCAGAAGATATGGATTGGTCGTTGATGAGGCAGTAACTCGCACTGCCGGACCTGCGTGGAGATTGTTGTAGGTGTGCTCGCGGATATCCTCATACAGAGCGAAAAGCACAGCGAGGAGAAGAGAGTCATCATCCAGAGCCACGATGCCATAGGTGTCATACCCATTGCGCACCGTGGTAGGCTTTTTCACCAGAGCAATCTGGTGTTCTCCCTCATAGATAGGATAGTTCGTCCCATCCTTACCATGGCCAACGTGGTAAACGGTGTAGTGCAGGCAATTCAGTTCGATTGCGCGGCATGTAACCCTTTTGCCCGGTCTGTACTGCTCTTTGAAGGGGTAGATACGTCCAATGGAGCGTGTGTTTCTCGTGACCTTATAGGATTGTTCCATAGGCGCTCCAAGCCGCAGGAGGCGGCTCAAAAAGCCGGATTCAGCCTGTTGGCTCTGATACGACAAGTCGGACATCAGGGACAGGTGTTGGTCAAGCAGTTCCAAATTGCAGGGAGACATACTTGGAACCAGATGGGAAATCTCTGCGTGACCAATTAGGATGCTATTACGCCGTATTTCGTACTGCGGGGACAATCCCACATCTGTTTGGATGACCTCTGCCTGCATATGCAATTTCCTCCTAATAGGAGATGGCTGGGATGGCTGGACTCGAACCAGCGAATGAGGGAGTCAAAGTCCCTTGCCTTACCACTTGGCGACACCCCAATATGAAATGGCCGCTGCACCCTGCCCCATGGCGGCCGTGATGATTACGCTTGGTGCGAATGGCATAAGAGAATAGAGAAGAGGAAATGGGAGAATGGAATACAGGCACAAAATATGTGCCATGGAGCTGGTAGAGGGACTCGAACCCACGACCCCGAGATTACAAATCACGTGCTCTGCCAACTGAGCTATACCAGCAGAGATTTGACCTCTCTCTCAAATTCCTTACTGTCGATGACTACAAACTTATATCCAGCCTTTTGCATTCGGGCGATACCGGCAGAGAGTGCCTGAGCCTTTCCCGTGCCCTTGCTGGCCACTATCTGGCTGTCCTTTTTACGCTTTTTCACGCTCATCTGATTTACCTCCATCCGGGGCGGACACCTAAGCGCCGAAGCGCTCGCTGGACAAAAATCTCATCTTCGATTTCCAGCCCCCTCTCCCCTGCCCGGCCTTCCATGTGATGCCGCAGCTCGTGGCCAACGGTCCCATGCAAAATAGTAATCGCCTGTTCCCTGGAAGCCCTCGGGTATAATTTCCGAAAGGAACCGTAGTAGACGAAGATGCAGTTTCCCATGATACGGTTGCGCCGATACTCTCCGAGAACATAGTAGCGATTTGAAGGAATCCGGGCATTGTGCTTCTCTTCCGGCACTAAGTAGATGCCACCAGTCAGGCCGCGATACATCTCCTCAGGAAAATCATTATCTACAATGTTATCAAGTATCTGCGCCACCTCGTCAAAATCGAGGGGCACAATGGGAAATTGCAGCGTGTCCATACCTGCCATCACTCCACTTCAAAATCGCTGTCCTCCGCGCCATCATCCAGAAGTTCTGTCGCTCTCATGCGGCGTTCTTCCTTTGCTTTTTCAACATTTGTGAAGATGAGTTCCTTTACAGACTTGGAGTCCTTCACATTGATGACTTCCAGGGTCGGAGAGGTCTTATCGGATGAATGGACAGTTATCGTCCCCACACCGAAGATGCGCTGCCACAGAGAACGTGACAAGGATACATCCCGGACCCGATACAGCAGGACTTCCTCCTCATTAAGATTCAAGAGTCCCGTCTCTCGGAAAAGGCGGTCTTCGCTCAGGCTGTACTTTGTGAAACTGATGGGTAGTCCAAAGTGCCGTTTCCTGTCGGTCCAAATCGTATCCATGTCAAAATCTCCTCGTTACTTAGTGCTTTGGCCTTCCATACATGGCCGCATCTGTTGGTTGGCATCAGCGGGTTCCCCCGCTGGTCAAGAACATAGGCCAAGGCCATGTCCGAACACCTCCTTCCTTATGATGTAATCCTCTCTGCCTTCCGGCAGAGGTAACGGGCTTTCGCCCCTCCCTAAGCTGGATATGACTATGCAGGGTCCGGGACTGGGAAAATCCCGGAGTGCGGCTCATATCCTTTTGCCTGCGTTCTTTCACTTCTTGGTGTCATCCACCACGAAGTTGGAAGAACCCGTGGTTAATTCAATTTTTGGAGCTGGAGGACGGATTTGAACCGTCGACCTACGCATTACGAGTGCGTCGCTCTGCCTGCTGAGCTACACCAGCGTATGTCCGCCGGGTGTGTGTCCACCCAGCGGATATGTGCTCACTGTGGAGCCTGGAAGCCAGGATAGGAGCCGTTGTAAGGTGCCTGATTGGGGGCCTCCGCAGTAGGAGGAGCACCAAACGGGGCGGTTCCTGCTGGAGGTGTGACAGGACTGCCCGGATACACACCGGCCTGACTGCCTGGCAGAGGATTGTTTGTGGGTGCATTGATGACGGGGGCGGCAGGCTCAGCCGGGTTGACCGTATCAGCGTTCGTATTGACCGCTTCAGCATTTTCGTCCGTTCCATCAGCGGAGTCCGCATCCGCTTCGCCGTCCGTCGGCGCGTCCTGCTTCGCAACGACCGCAATAGGCGTTGCGGTAGCGATGAAGGTAGCGAGGTCCATCACATATTTCTTTGTATCGGTCGTCATGCCGGTAACAACGAAAGAGCGGTCGACGCCATACTTCTTCCTGAGATACTGGAGGGCATTCACCTGGTCCGTAATCTCGCCGGGAATTACCTCATCCCCGCAGGGACGGAAGGTTGGGATTCCATTCTCTACAATGGCCTCTGCATACTGGACGGTTGTCGCCGTCACAGTACGGGTGATTTTCTCCAAAGCACATACACTTCCTTTCGCTGTCTTTTTTTCTTTCAACTCGTTGTATAAAAACGGCTTCAGCGGATTGATATGGCCACTACTCCCCGCAGAACACCCAAGATGCTTCGCCGCACAGGAACTGCCTGCCGCTATCGCCTCGTGGCAAAAGACACTTAGCCGCATGTATCTTTATTTTTGGAAAAGCCCAGTGGTTAGCACAGGCCCGGATAGTGGGCTGGCCGTATGCAAAGGGCTGGATGAAGCCCGCGCTTCCGAAAGGTGGAAGATACGGGAAGCAGGGGTATCGTCCTCCTGCTCTGGCGAAGAGAGTGGGGTTCGAACCCACGGGGCTTTTTACACCCAGCGGTTTTCAGGACCGCCGCCTTCGTCCACTCGGCCACCTCTTCGTATTTGCCCTTATGCATGGCCAGTTATCTGGAGCTTTCAATTGTGGTACAGTCAGTACCGAAAATGAATTCGTCAAGGTCTGTTGCCTCCTGGCTATACGCCATTCCTATCACTCTCCTTCTTTAGCAGATTACCGTTAAATGACAGATGAAGTCATATAACTTCAAACAATATTATACCACAAATCATTATATTAGTCAATAAATGAGCGCGCTGCAAAGAGCGTTTTGTATGGGATAAGCGCTCTGCTTTACAGAAAATATTATACCATATAACAATAAAATAGTCAATAATATTGAGTAAATAAAAGGAAGCGGGGCAGTCCATATGAACTGCCCCGCTTCCCTATATACACAAACGTTCAGGAGGTGGAGTAAACCTCCTGTGGTCCCGACAACGGGATTTAAACCCGTGAACCCTTCTGCCTGCTGCGGCCGGAGGAGCTGATTCGCCCAGCTTCTGCCGAGATTTGAATGAGCTGCCGCACCCTTCCCCAAAGCAGCCCAAATTCAAGTGCTCAATGGCATCATATACAACAAATTGCGTTACGATAGGGCACCGACATACCCTATGTAACTAAAGGAGATTAGTTCACTCAGACGAACCTATCTGAGTTAAGTATATTATACCACATCATGATATTGAAGTCAAACCTGAAAAATTTGCCAATTTTACACTGGGCTATCATGGCATGGAAAAGAAAATGGCCGCCCGATTAAGGGCGACCATTTGAGTCAGTGAATTTTGGTCAGAATTTGCGATGGCTCCTTACCGGCATCGAAATCATCCATGTTGTCCCAGACCAGATAGACCGTGGCTGGGCTGCTATCGGAAGTACTGTCTGCCTCCATTGCCTTGGCAATGTAAATGCCGGAAAGTTGAGATGGCAGTTCCAGAAGAATATAGGTTTTGGACTTTGCACTCACAAAGCCAAACCGACGCTCTGCCTCCTCCAAATCGATGTTAAGTGGATTCAGTGGCTTTTCCATCGCTGCTCCCTCCCTGCTCGTTGCTATCTTTAGGCTTCTTCTTGACTGTACGCGCATAGGCGTTGAGATTTGCCCAGAAAATGTCGCCGGAGTCGTCACACTCCCGTTCATCCAGATAGGTGGCTCCAAGGTCTGCCATGTGCAGCAGAGTGGCCAGCGGGTAACGATTATAGATGTCCCCCGTCTCCCGTTCATTTGTGAAGTCACCCATATGGTATCGGATGGCATATTTTTCTGCGTCCGTCATGCCGTCGATGCCAAGGAATCGCTCTGCGATTTCGATGGAGGCTGCTCCATGGCCGAACTTATGCGTATCAGTTACACGATACTGCTGCACTTCCACCCAGTCGAAGCGGCCGCCCTTGTCCTGCTTAGAACCGTTCTCCGAGCGAACCTTTTTGTTTACCCACTCCTCTTTGTAGAAGCCCACCTTGCAAAGGTCGTGTAAGAGCGCCACAATTTTCACGGATTCTATCATAGAGTTCGCCATAGCTGCCTCTTCATCGTTGAGTTGAGCTTCTTTGGAGCCCTGCCGGAGTTGATAAGAGAAAAGTGCCATCATCCAATGATACACATTGAGCGTATGTTCCAGCAGTCCGCCGGGGAAACTGTTGTGGAAGCGTGTCGATGCAGGAGCCTGAAGGAAGTTTAATGTGCCATTCCCCATGTCAGACTGGAGCCAGCCCAGGAGCCGCTTGACACCAGGCCGTCCAGTGCTCTCCAGCAGCTCCTGGTATTCCTTCAACATTTCAGGAATCGGCCGCTTAGGCTCGGTGCGGTGCTCGATTTTCGTGTCGAAAAGCATAAAATCATTCTCCTTTTTGATGTAGTTTGTGTATATATAAAAAGACAGCGCATCCTCATAAATGAGATACGCTGTCTTGAATCTTTAGAAAAATGTTGGATATGTTTGGGATACTTCCTTATCTGATAGAAGTATCTTACCATGCGGTTTCTGGTCTGTCAAATTGGCCCGCTACTGTAATTTTTGGGCCCGCGCATGGTCAGATACACGCCGACACCAGCAAAGCCAGTCGCCACCAGCCCAATCAGCCAGTTGCCAAGGAAGATGCCAACAGCAGAGCAGATAGTGCAGGCGACCATGAGATTCTGCCGCCCCTCTCCCCTGCTCTTAAATGCCAGCACGATGGCCGCAACCGTGACTGCCAGTCCAAGCAATAAGGGGACAGCGACAACGAGCATTGTAAGTCCAACAAGACCATGGATTCCGTCCACGGAGGCAATCAGCCCCAGGCTTCCAATGCCGAGCAGTGCAAGGATGGAGAGGAGAAAGAGCAGGGCATGAATGATGTTTACGATGCCGGATATCAACATACAGGTCTGAGGTTTCATCGGCAGGCCCTCCTTTATGGATATAAAATATTCTACCATTTTAAAGTGAATTGCGCAATTATTTGGTGATACTGTCTTCGGCATCTCAGCTCTTTAGCACTTAAGTGCTGCAATAAAAAATGCGGGCACACAAGCGTGCCCGCATTTTTCAAGTGTCTTAGAACGGAAGCTCCCCGTCATCGTCATCAATCTCGACGAACCCAGCGCTATTGGAACTGGGATACGCAGGAGCGGAACCGCCCGCACTGTTCTGACTGGCCGGTGCGCTGCCACCGCCGTTGCCGCCGGTCTTGTCGCTCAACTGGCAGTTGGCGTTCGCCTTGTCGACCTTATCGTCAAAGATGTGGTCACGGGCAAAGAGGGACACATTCCCGATTGCGGCACGGACCTTGCCGTCGTTGCTGCCTTTGAAGAAGGACAGCTCTCCGGCCACCATGATATTGTCCTTGTAGGACAGGTTGGGGTCGGCCATGAGCTGATACAGCCCCATGGTGTTCCGGTCCATGTAGACTGTCGCATAGAGCTTGCCGTTGAACAGCTCAGCTCCGACGTTGTTCAGGACTTCCTGAAAAGTCAGATAATTGCCGTCCAGATAGATGCCGCTGGTCGGGTATCCCTTTTCCGACTTCCGGTTATCCGGGACGATGACCAGCGTACACTTGACCTGCTTGTAGGTCTTATCATTGCGGGTTTTTCTCTCCACCAAAGAGAAAGGCTTCTCATCGCCTTCCCGGGGGAACGACAGGCTGCCGCAGAAGGTTCCGTGCAGGTGCAGGTTCCCATTCTGGTCCTTATTGGTACGCGAGATGCAAATACGATTGCTGAAAGAGTCGGCCATGATAATCTCCTTTCTGTGCCCCGCAGGACACTACAATCCACGCTGTTTAATAATTAAAATTTACTTCGTGATGTAGGCGTGGAAGGACATTAAAGAAAAAAGGGCGGATGAGTCCATAGCCGTTCTGCGGCAAGTCTCTCTCCAACCCCTCAAATATCGTCATACGGTGAAATGCGATACTTCCTCAATGTGATAATATTGTACCATTTTACATTTTATTGGTCAAATTACGGGCAAGGAATAGGAAGCGCCCCCGCCTGGGGTTCAGACGGGGGCGCTGCGGTGCTTAGGACTTAATAACCAGTCCGGGGCAGGGTCGGGGTGTAGGGCTTGTAGTTGGAGTACACGGAAGTGGTCCACCGAGCGATGGACTGCTGCCAGTACTGACCGTACAGGCCGCCCACGTCCGCCTTGTTGGTGAACTGGTAGCCGTTGGTGAGCG
>ERZ1106929.683-NODE-683-length-35578-cov-6.291867_pt1 | contig 35578 bp, 60 predicted proteins | sample MGYA00403662_ERZ1106929 | MGnify/ENA primary metagenome ERZ1106929 (study PRJEB35170, sample SAMEA104062442) | human gut metagenome | biome: human gut; feature: human-associated habitat; material: faeces | place: Denmark | collected 2013-02-20 ... | reverse complement strand
TGAAAAACAACAATCTCACCTCCCAATTAAATAATACCACCCTATCTGTCCATTAAACAGGACTTTATGAGGAATGGAGAAAAAATTTTAGGAGGAGGTGGAGAAAAGGTGTCTATTAAAATTCCAATTCAAGGATTTGCGATAAACCATGAGCCGGTCAAAAATTGGGATGAGCGGGTCAGGCGAAATGAAAAAATCGCTCTCGCACTGGTGGAAATGTGTAAGAGCGAAGAAGATTTTCGATTATCAGATCTTAAGTCGGTGTTTGAAATTGTGGAAGAATCAATCGTCTTTTAGGAAATCAATTTTCGTTTGAAACTGGCAAACAAGCTCGTTGTATTGTCTGATGTAATCTTCCATAGTTTGGTTGTGCTGCATATCATGGTTAGCCATCCAGACAGCAGCAAGAATTTCAGCTTTTGACATGTGTCCCACCTCCTTTCCACCTTATTAAACGTGGCCCAGGAGGAAGAACAAGCAGACACGCCCCCACTCGCTATGTGGAGGGCAGGGAAATTTTTAGGAAGGAGAAAGTATGAATATCTGCGACGCGGTTAAGGCGCGAACTACAAACAAGCCGTATATAACACGGCAGTCTTGGAATTATCCAACAAGTGTATGGTGTAATGCTGCGGTTAAAATTTTACCTACAGATACGCCGGATTGCTGCACAATTGAGAGCGTGGCAAGCAATGCCCCCTGCCGAGGGTGGCAGCCCCAGGCAGAGGATTTAATTGCGGACGATTGGATCACGACTACTTAGAACCAATCACGAATTTCCTTGACGAATCTATAGCCCTTTTTTAGCATTGTGTTTTCATCGCATTCTTGTATAGATTGAATCTTCAAGGCAATTTCGCAGGGCTCATTGTTGCTATAGTGTACCGACAACAATCCATCGGAATCAAGCATACGAATAGCGGCATGTACTAAATGTGGCGGTTCTTTCGGAAACAGCGTAACCAGTTTGCTCGCACACGAAAATTGGTTCCCTTGCTCAATAAAATCTCGACACATGGAACAAATAATTTTGTCCGCTATTTTACAAGCTTTCAAAAAACCACCTCCCTCCCCCGCACCTATTATACAGCCCAGGGAAAAGAGGGACAAGGCTATTCACAATTATCAACCGAGTTTTCAACAAAAGGAAGGAGGCCAGAACATGGAGGAAAGCATATACGAGCTTCGTGAGGCCGTCGGGCTGGAGGAAATCAACCGGCTGCTTGCGACAGGCCGTTGGAAGGTTCGCAGCTTAGATTGGGACGATGAAATCCCGGTGGCTAAATTGGTTCGTAACAAAAGGTGAGGGAGGGAAAGCAATGAAACAACACATCGAAGCTGTCCTTGAATGGAGCTTCCGCATATTACTGCTGGCGCTTGTTGCCGCCATGATTGCGTTTTATTTCAAAATGATTGTTTGAGAGGAGGAATTTAAGGTGGATTTCAACCTGGAAGAGTACATTCGCGCCATTGTTCGAGAGTGTATAGCCGAAGGGCCGGAGATGAAGACACGGTTTACCGCTGAGGATATAGCGCAGCGTTTTGGATGGAGCCCGGCCAACGCCAGACGAGTGATAAACAACGGAAGCTTTGGAGAGGTTATCGCGGCGAGCCCAAAGCATAAGGTCGTAACCCTTCAGGGCGTTCTTGAATTTGAACGAAGCAGAACGGTCAAAGCGTCAACGTATTCTAAAGGAGAAACAGCCAGGCGGACAGTCATTCATAAGAATCCTGGAAGAATCTGAGGGAGGACAAGCAATGAACTTTCTAATCACCTTGTACATATTCTCTGCGGCGTTTGCACTGATGGTCCTTGCGGCCTGGATATATGAGCGCCGGGAGCGCAGGAGGGCCCGCTGTAAGATTCGGGCAATGAGGAAGGGCGAAAGGAGAAAAGCGGCGTGAACATACCGGAGTGCTGCACGCACTGCAAGACCATGCAGAAGCATAACTGTATTTTTCAGGAATCCTGCGTCACAGTCCGGCGGTTCCTGCGCAAGCAATACGACAGTATGATGATCGAATACAGCAACGATACCCATAGGAGGCTGAAAAACAGGCATGGCAGATAATAATTCAAAAATCATTTTAGACTTGTGCGGAGGCACGGGGAGCTGGTCAAGGCCATATAAGGAAGCAGGGTATGATGTTCGGATAATTACGCTCCCCGAATTTGATGTTTGTACATACCGCCCGCCCGATAAAGTTTACGGTATACTGGCGGCTCCACCATGCACAGAGTTCAGTCTAGCCAAGAATGGCTGTCACAGATCCCGAGATTTATCAGAAGGTATGAACATAGTGGCAGCTTGCTTGAAAATCATATGGGAATGCCGTTTAACTGGCAGCTTAAAATTTTGGGCGCTGGAGAATCCGGTCGGCTTATTAAGGCAGTTCCTGGGAAAGCCGCATTACACCTTTTATCAGTGGTGGTTTGGCGATATGGGCATCAAACGGACAGATTTATGGGGCTATTTTAACGATCCGAAGCAGAAAGTTTTTGAACGGCCTGATAGTCCGTATTTTGTAAATTGGTCATCTCCGCAATGTCCGGAATGGGCAAGGGAATATATAGCTGGATGTAAAAACCGGCGTGCTGCACTGCGGGCCATCACACCGCCGGGGTTCGCACAGGCCTTTTTTAAAGCTAACCGATAAAGGAGGAATCCCAGTGGCAGATAATAAAAAGAGCCGCGCAGGAACTGCAATTCCTGACGCGGCAAACAGAAAGAACTTACCTATAGTATATCAACGTGGACGGAGGTTGTCAAATGGAAAAGAAATATATTTTAACAGAAGAGACCAAAGAAGTTGGCGGCCATATTTTACATAAAATCCAAGCAGTGCGGGATTTTGGCGGAGTTCAGAAAGGAGACCTTGGCGGATGGGTTGAATCGGAGGAAAACCTAAGCCATGATGGTGATTGTTGGATCTTCGACAACGGCAGGGTCTTCGGCAACGGTGAGGTCTACGACAACGGCAAGGTCTCCGGCAACGGTAAGGTCTTCGACAACGGCTGGGTCTACGACAACGGCAGGGTCTTCGGCAACGGTGAGGTCTACGGCAACGGCAGGGTCTTCGGCAACGGTGAGGTCTACGGCAACGGTGAGGTCTCCGGCGACGGCAAGGTCTTCGACAACGGCAGGGTCTACGGCGACGGCAGGGTCTCCGACAACGGCTGGGTCTTCGGCGACGGCAAGGTCTTCGGCAACGGTGAGGTCTACGGCAACGGCAGGGTCTCCGACGACGGCTGGGTCTTCGGAAATGCAAAAATAGGATTCAATGCTTATATTTCAAGCCCGCGCTCATACTTTGTGCAAGGCCCTATCGGCTCACGGGATGATTTTCTGACCTGCTATCTTGATAAAGATAAGAAGATTTACGCGGTTACAGGCTGTTTTTCCGGAACCCTAGAAGAATTTGAAAAGAAGGTAAAAGAAACCCACGGAAGCAATAAGCACGCAAAGCAATACCTGAAAGCTGCCGAGATGGCTCGCGTTATGCTTTCCGAGGATTAACGGAGGATGTCAAATGGAAAATGTGAATGGGTTAATGCTTGACATGGTAGCAGATTTATATAAACGGGCCCAAGAGGGCGAGCGGTACTACGGCGAGACGTTGGACCTTAAATATGAGCTTCAGGCTTTAAAGGCCCGAATCCAGGAGCTGGAGGCGAGGCTCAATGACTAAGGGGTATGAATGGGCACAGGCACAATATGACCGGCAGGAGCCTTTCCTTCCTGTCTGTGAAGGCTGCGGCCGCACTGTAGACGCCGTCGCTGATATAGACGGGACGAGGCTTTGCGAAGCCTGTGTTTCCGAATGGCTCCTGAACCATTTGGATATTATGACAGACCGGATTATGAGCTGGGGAGCATTGGCGGGATGAACGGAGTAAGCTTTTATCTTGTTGGAATTGATGAGCGCAAGGTATTTTTCCAAAACGGAAAGGTTTGCTGTAGAGAATGTCCTTATTGCAAGAGCAAAACAGTAAACGGCCATTTGCGAATCCTCTGTATTAGAACCTATGAACCTCTTATGGAGTTGGACAAGCTTGGAGCAGATTGTCCCCTAAGCTTTACCGGTGAAATTGTAGGAAAGAAGGAGCAAAAATGGGAATCCCCGTAATGATATTGGGAGAATCGGGCACAGGGAAAAGTGCCTCACTGAGAAACTTTCAGCCGGGAGAAGTTGCAATTATAAATGTTGCAGGAAAGCCGCTGCCGTTTCGCACAAGGCTAAAAACCTACATATCGGATGATTATAATCAAGTAACGGCAGCAATCCGCGGCTATGTTGGAAAAGGTGCAAAATCAATTGTGATAGATGATTCACAGTATTTAATGGCCGATGAGTTCATGAGAAGGGCAAAGGAAAACGGTTTTCAGAAATTCACGGATATAGGAAAAAATTATTTTGATCTCATATCGTTAGTAAAAACTCTGCCGGATGATAGGATTGTTTATTTTCTGTCACATTTGACAACAGACGATCAAGGCCGGGAGCGCTGCAAAACAATCGGTAAGTTGTTAGACGAAAAGATTACCGTTGAGGGGCTTTTCACGATTGTCCTCAAAACGCAGGTGAAGGACGGGCATTACTATTTTTCCACGCAAAACAACGGAATGGATACCGTTAAAAGCCCGATAGGGATGTTTGAGGATTCATTAACTGAAAACGACCTAAAGACAATAGATTTGACAATTAGAGAATATTACAACACTGAGGAGGAGCAACATGAAGAGAATTGACAATTGGGAGCAAGTAGAAGCGTTCAATGGAGACAAGGAAACGCTGGAGCCGGGCGGTTATATTTGCGAGATTATGGAGGCGAAGGAAACGACCTATTACAACAACAATGGAGAAGCGTTTCAACGCCTTCAGGTCAGTTTTGATATTGTGGAAGGTCCTAGAGCCGGCCATTTTGCCAGAGATTATCGGACACAGGCCGTATATGGAAAACAAAAATGGAATGGAGTTCTCAGGGTATTTCCCCCAATGGAAGGAAGCAGCGACCAAGCGAAGTTGTCTCAGGGACGCTTCAAGGCAATTACAAACGCATTAGAGCTGAGCAATCCCGGTTACAAATGGGACTGGGATGAAACTAAACTGAAAGGGAAACGCATTGGAGTAATGTTCCGCAACGAAGAGTGGGAATACGAAGGGCGTCACGGGTGGAAGGTAAGGCCATACCGGTTTGTAAGCGCCGGCTATATCGAGAGAGGAGAATTTGAAATACCAAAAGATAAGCCCTTAGGGGAATCTAAGAAATCTGCACCGGTTACTGAAAATGATCGTTTTGAAGAGATTCCTGTTCCCACAGATGACGACTTGCCTTTTAACTAAGCAGGAGAAAGGAAGTGAAACAGCTTGAACATTATTTCATTCGTTCCCACCGGAAGGGAAAACGCCGTTTCCCGTTATGACATTGCCAAGGCAGTCGGGATTTCAGAGCGGGATGTCCGTTTTAAGATCAAAGAGGCCAACAAAGAGCTGGAACGGATTGGGGAAGCGATTGTTTCAAGCTCCAGCGCCCGGGGGTATTGGCGCACAAACGATATTGCCGAGATGGAAAAATACTTGCAGGAATCCAGCCGCCGAAGATCGACACAGGCTAAGAACGACCTCCCCATCCAGCGAATCGTCAGCCGGGCAAAAGGCGAAGCCCTCATTTATGTGAAAGGCCATTTCAGGAGGATTCGTGTCAATCCCGCCCAAACAAAGCTATGAGGCGGTGGGAGAATGCTTGAGCAAGGGTACATAAAGCTATACCGCTCTTTGCTGAGATGGGAATGGTATGACGACGCCAACACGTTCCGGGTCTTTGTTCATCTGCTGCTTACAGTGAACCATGAGCCTCAGAAATGGCACGGGATTACCATAGACCGGGGGCAAAGGCTAGCAAGCTTTTCAAAAATCGCACAAGAACTTTCTTTGTCAATTAAAGAGGTTCGCACGGCAATTCGGCACCTCATAGAGACAGGCGAGCTGGCACACTCAACAACGGCGAAATACGGCATATTTACTATACAAAATTACGAAAAGTTTCAAGGAGGGGCACAGTCAGAGGCACTCAACCGGGCACCCGAGGGGCAAGCAGAGGGCACGCTAGGGGCAAGCAAGGGGCAACAAAGGAAGAATGATAAGAATATAGAGAAAGAGAAGAATATACTCCCCCCTAAATCCCCCCAGGGGGAAGGACAGGCCGAGGACCTAACTGTTGAAATGGCAGGAGGAGCGGCGGAGGCCGCTATCCGACCCAAGACGCCTGTCCAGGGATTTGAGGAGTTTTGGAAAGCCTTCCCCAAGAAGGCGAGCAAGGGCAGCGCCCTGAAGGCTTGGAACAAGCTCAGGCCGGGAAAGGAGCTGCGTGAGAAAATCATGGCAGCGATTGAGCGGGCGAAAAAGAGCGAGCAGTGGAACCGGGAGAACGGGCGGTTTATCCCCTACCCGGCCACATGGCTCCATGCCCAGGGCTGGGAGGATGAGCTTGAGCCGCAGAACAAGGCAAAGGCTCAAACGACCTACAACATCGAGGCGTTCGAGCAATCGGGCGCGTTCGATGATTTGGACTGGAGGCCGTAACATGAAACTGCATGTTAAGCCGGCGAAGTATCACAACACGCCGGTTGAGGTTGACGGAATACACTTTGACAGCAAGGCGGAGGCGGCGCGGTACGTACAGCTGAAAGCGCTGAGAGCAGCGGGGCGGATTCTTTGGTTTACCCGGCAGCCGTCCTTCCTCTTGTTGGGAAACACCCGGTACAGGCCGGATTTCATGGTGTGCGATTCTTCCGGGCTGGTATGGGTGGAGGACGTCAAGGGCGTGGAGACAAAGGAATTCAAGATCAAGAAAAAGGACTGGGAAGCGCTTTATCCAGGCTTTGAATTGAGGGTGGTTAAGTGATCGAAGAAAAAAGAGGCCGGCGCTGGAGTTCATCAAGGGGGAACACAATATGAAAGACAAATTCACCTGCTCGGAATGCAGAAAAAAAGACACATCCGAATGTCCAATGGCAAAGGCTGAAAGAACGGTCATGGGAGAGTTCTCAGGCTTTAAAACCGCATTCGAGGATTGGGAAGGGTGCAGCAGGGGCGAAGGCCGGCGAATGGCGCTGCAAGCAATTTTTCAGGGAAAGCGAGGCCATAGAAATTGAACAAGGCGCTTCTGTCGTCTAAAAATATGTGTTGGTGTACGCCGCAGGATTTTTTTGATAAGTTGAACCAAGAATTTCAATTTGTTCTGGACCCCGCGGCTACCGATAAGACAGCGAAATGCCCCTTATACTATACGCCGGAGACAGACGGGCTTTCACAAAGCTGGGACCGCGGCGGCGCGGTATTCTGCAATCCGCCTTATGGGCGCGAGATTGGGAAATGGGTGAAAAAGGCGTTCATAGAGGCCCGCGGGGGCTTGCCAATCGTGCTGCTCATTCCAGCGCGGACGGACACGAATTATTTTCACGATTACATTTATGGGAAGGCGGAAATCAGGTTTGTGCGAGGGCGTTTGCGTTTTACGGACGATGACGGCAACGCCGTAAACGCCGCCCCTTTTCCCTCGATGGTGGTTATCTACAACGGGGGCCGGGCAATCAATAAACAAGGCGAATCATGTTAAACAATTGGGAGGTATTTGAATGAATGCTGTATTTATTAGGCACTTCGACAATCGTCAATACTTGTTCGAGGTACCGGAGAATATAAAGCTCAAAGAGGGCGATAGGGTCATGGTTAGAAACAGGCGTGGAGAAGTAGATGGTATATGTACCTGTGACAGCTTTGAACTGGAGGGAAGCCCGTTGAAAGCCGTGGTGGCAGCGGTTGGGGCAACGCTTCCATTGAAGCCCGTAGTCGGTAGGGTATGCGTGAAGAAATTTGAGGGTATTGACGATGTTTGAGAAACCTCAAAAGAATAAAGAGCCAACGACCGCTGCGGGGCCGGTGAAGGAGGAAGAGTGATGGACATAGAAAAACTGATTGAACAGCTGCGCACAGAAAGCTTATACAAAGACAAAGCGACGTTAGAAATCATGGATTTGTGCATGGAAGCCGCGGACGCAATTGAGAAACTGCAAGCCGCTGTAGAACAAGTCAAGTGGGACCTGGATATTGCACTTGACTTGGCAAATGATGTTGCCCCAGTGAAGCATGGGAAATGGGGAGCATATGAAGTCTTTCCACTAACAGCGAGTTTAAATGGACATCCGTGCAGTGAATGTGGCATGCGCTTTTCGACATCACAAATCGTATTTATGAACTACTGCCCCAACTGCGGCGCTCGCATGGAGCAGGAGGAAGAAGCATGAACCCCGCGGCAAAATGGCTTTTTGACTTATATAAAGGCTCAGGGCTCACGAAACAGAAGTTTGCTGAAAGGTGCGGGATGTGCGCAATACAGATCAGCCGCTGGGAGCGCGGAGAACAAGACCCGTACCCGGCCAGCATTAGAAAAGCTGGCGCCGCATTTGGCGTTGAACCCCCGGAGGAAATTATAGAGGCGGCGGAAGCAGCCGGTCGAAGCAGGCGCGTTAAAAAAGCGCCGCAAGTTCCAATCGCAGAACAGAAGGGAATAGACGTTCCCAATAAGGACAAAGAAAAGGCCTCCCGTTTTCAATACGACGGGAAGCCCCGGGAATTTTGCAAAAAGAACCGCTGTGAATGGATTGGCTCAGACGGGAAATGCCATCTTCCCTCTTGCCTGAATCTATAAATGCGGAATATCTCGGGGGCAAGACGAAAAGGAGGAAAATATGCCGAGAAGACGGGATTTAAAGCTAGATAAATACGGAATTTCAAAAGAAGCGTATCGGGAATTGAGAAGTTTCTGCCTTCAGTATGAAGAAAAGAAAGCCCGGCTTCAACAGCTGCGCTCTATCGCTTCTGCTCCGATAACCGGCATGCCGGGAAAGAATGAACCCGGAAACCCAACCGCAAAGCATGCAGAAATGGCGGTCAAGCTAAGCAACGATATTGCTATGATCGAACAATCGGCATTAGAGGCGTCCGGGAACCTGTATCAACATATCATTCAGCATGTGACAAGAGAAGGCGCTACATACGAAAAGCTTTGTCCCCCTTGCGGGCGGAGACAATTTTACGAATATCGAAGAATATTTTTTTACTTTTTGTGGGAGAAAATGGGTAACACGGGGGACGTACTTTCGTGATAAAATAATATTGTAGAAATTTGGCTTAAAGCCATCCTCCTTCAAAATCCGGGGTCTGCCAGGCCGGAGACGGAGTTTCTCGCCAACGGCAGAAGCCTCCCAACCGTCAGGAGATACAATCCGCACAAGTAAAAATTAAGCAGGGCTTACCGCCCTGCTTTTCTTATGCTCATTTTGAGGTGGTAAGCGTGGAAAAAGAAAAGCTTATAGGCGAATACCAGGCCGAGCTCAAAAAGGTAATGGACCGAATAGAAGAGGTGCTGGCAAACAGAAAGGAATGCATGAGCACAGAAGGGCGCAAGCGTCTTGCTCTTCTGTATGGCATGCGAAATAGCCTCTGTTTCTCCCTGAAGGAATTGACAAAGGATTGATAAGGAGATGAAGAGCGATGAATGACCAAATTAGCATATTCACGGATAATCCAGAATACGAGGCGTTTGTAAATAAATTCAAACCTAAGAAAACCACGGATGACTGCTATACGCCTCCGAAGGTTTACGAAGCGGTAAAAGACTGGGTCTGTGAAGAATATGGGGTTAACCCCGACAATATTGTACGCCCCTTTTACCCCGGAGTCGATTATGAAAACTTCTCATATCCGAAAGGGTGTGTAGTTCTGGACAATCCGCCCTTCTCCATTCTAGCTAAGATTTGCGAGTTTTACCTGGATTGTGAGATTTCATTCTTTCTTTTTGCGCCGTCCCTAACGGCATTAAGCGGAAAGGATGTGTGCATGAGGATGAATCACATTATTTGCGATGCGTGTATTACTTATGAGAATGGCGCTGTTGTTTGCACCGCCTTTGTAACAAATCTCGGCGACAGGGAGACAGTGGCACAGACTGCCCCGAAACTTGGAGCTGCGATCAATACAGCTGTAAGGAAAATCAAAAAAGAACAAGTCCGGCAGCTCCCAAAGTACGAATATCCGGATCATGTGGTGACGGCCGCGCTTATCAATAGATACAGCAAGTATGGTGTCGATTTCAAAATAAAGCGATCTGATTGTGTTAGAATTTCCGCTCTGGATGCTCAGAAGGAAAAAGGAAAAGGAATTTTTGGCGGTGGCTTATTACTGTCTCACAGGGCAGTAGCAGAAAAGAAAGCAGCAGAAAAGAAAACAGAAAAGAGAGCAGCGGAGAAATCAGAAATACATGTTTGGAAGCTGTCGGACCGTGAGTGGGAAATTGTGGAGAGCTTAGGATGATTTACACAAAACAAATAAAAATGACAAAGGATTAATATTGTGATTGCTCCGATCAAATTAAAACGCCTAATAGATCTAATAAATGCAGGGAAAGAACACGAGTTTTACACTTGGGGAGAATGGTTGAAGTCTCGGGAAGATGTTTTAAAACTGGACCATTATGAATGTCAACGCTGCAAGGACGTTAAGCACAAATACCGCAAGGCCAAGATAGTCCACCATGTCAAACATTTAAGAAGCAGGCCGGACTTAGCTCTCTCTATATGGGATGAGGAAACAGGGGAACGCCAGCTTATAAGCGTCTGTAAGCAATGTCATGAAGAACTACACCCGGAAAGTCAAAGACAATTTAAAAATATACGGGATCCAATCACGGAAGAAAGATGGGATTAATATGGAGGTTATTATTCGAAAATGTATTAATTGAGGCAGATGTTACGCATGCGAAAAATTTTATAAATATAGATGGGGATTTTTGGGAACTCCCCCCTTCTGAAAAACAGAGTAAGTAAAAAAAATACATATTCGGGGGTTTGCAAGACATTTCAGCTTTTTCCAAGGTTTTGCATGACCGTGTAGTAAAAAACAAAGAAGGTGATTGATTTGGCTGGAAAACGACAGCCCGCTGCCAGCCGGTGGTCCAACACGCCGGAATATGTAGAATTAAAAAATGATATGCTGGATGACCTGGACACTCGTGGGTTGGTGGGGCGGCAATACACCGATAAGGTGCAAGAATATATGAATCTTTGGTGTTGGTTAAAAATGCTCAACGAGGATGTTGTAACGCGCGGGGTCTATGTCGAATATTCAAACGGGGCTACGCAAAAAGGGACCACCGACAATAAGTCACTGACTATTGCGACCAGGGTCTCGGCTCAAATGCTGAACATATGGACAGCGCTTGGATTCCGCGAACAGGCGACAAGCTCCAGGCCGCAAACAGGCGGTGAGGATGATGAGCTGTAAGCTTCCTGTGGAGGTAAGCAATTATATTGAAATTGTTGAATCAAATCAACCGCGTGCCTGTAAGGAACAACGTTCCCTGGTCGCTCATGTCCGCAACTGCTTTGAAACGGAGGAGCTTTATGTTGATACCGAACAGCTGAATAAATATCTTGGTTTGATTAAGTATTTCCCCTATGATCGCCTTTTCCCCTGGGAGGCGTTTGTTCTTGCATTATGGGATTGTACCTATAAGGCTGATGGGATGCCACGGTGGAAAACTTTATTTTGCATGGTGGGACGCGGTGCGGGAAAGGATGGTTTTATTGCTTTTGATTCAGCCTGCTCGGTTTCTCCATACAACCCGGTCGCGCATTACAATGTGGACATATGTGCAAATAACGAGGAACAGGCTGTTACTCCGGTCAAAGACCTCGCGGAGGTCCTTGAAAATCCAAAATTTGAAGCGAAGCTAAAAAAGCATTATTACCATACCAAAGAGATTATTCAGGGACGCAAAAATAAGGGAGTAATGAAGGGCCGAACCAATAACCCAAAGGGCCGGGATGGAATGAGATCAGGAAAAGTCGTTTTCAATGAGGTTCATGCTTTTGAAAATTACGACAATATCAAAGTTTTTATAACCGGTCAAGGAAAGGTGGCACAGCCCCGTGTGGGAATATTTACTTCAAATGGAGAAATTTCAGACGGCCCTTTGGATGATTATTTAGCGCGTGGCCGGCGGATTTTGTTTGAAGGCGAACCGGACAATGGATTTTTGCCGTTTATTTGCTGCCTGGAAAATAAAGAGCAGGTGCATGATCCTGAAAATTGGTATATGGCAAACCCTTCCCTTTATTATCTTCCACACCTTCGCCAGGAGATTGAAGATGAATATCGGGATTGGTGCGAACACCCAGAGCAGAACGGCGACTTCATAACAAAGCGAATGGGAATACGGGCAGGGCAAAAGGAGATTAGCGTGACAGACTACGAGAAGGTAAAATTGACCAACCAGAAGCTGCCGAATATGAAAGGATGGTCCTGTACTGTTGGCATAGACTACGCCGAATTATCAGACTGGGCGGCGGTAAACCTTCATTTCCGCCGTGGGCCCGAACGCTACGACCTTAATCACGCATGGCTGTGCGCTCAATCAAAAACTCTCAGCCGGGTGAAAGCCCCCTGGAAGGATTGGGCTAAACAGGGGCTTGTGACGGTTGTCGAAGACGTTAGCATTCACCCCGATTTACTTGCTGCCTATATTCAGCAAGCGGCAGGGATTTATAATATCAAGGGTTTAGCGATGGATCATTTTCGTTGGACCCTGGTGTCTGAGAGCATGAAAAAAATAGGATTTGACGCCAATGATCGAAACCGTGTAAAACTGGTTAGGCCTTCCGATATTATGATGATTGAGCCAGTCATCCAGGAGTGCTTCGACCGCGGCCTTTTCCATTGGGGAGATAATCCATGTTTACGGTGGGCGGTGAACAACACCAAGCGGACGCGCAGCTCAAAAAATAAGGGTGTAGACACGGGAAATTTTATCTATGCCAAAATAGAAGGAAAAAGCCGAAAAACAGATATGTTTATGGCGTTGGTTGCCAGCGTAGTTATAGAGCCTGTTTTAGGCGACGGAATGCCCGTTTCAGCCCCTCCAATCGGGGCGATCAGGCTATAGAAAGGCGGTGGTTATTTGGGGCTGGATTTTTTTAAGCTTTTCCGAGCTCAAAAAGAAAAGGGAAAGGTGGAGATAGTAGATGTAACATGCCGGGAGCTGTTTGAGGCCGCTCAAGAATATCAAATCCGCGAACTTTGTTTTTGGATATGCGTTGATATGATTGCAAATGCAATGGGGCGCTGCGAGATTAAAACATTTCAGGGAAACGAAGAGGTATTTGAAAAAGAATACTATATGTGGAATTATTCCCCGAACATCAACCAGAACTCAACCATGTTTATGCATAAACTGATTGCACAGCTGTACCAAGACAATGAGGCCTTGATTGTCAACGCTCTCCCTGTGGATGGGAGAGAGACGCTTGTGGTCGCTGATGACTGGGAGGACCCAGAAGAATGGCCCAGCAGGCAAAATGAATATCGCGGAATCGTAGTTGACAACTATCAATACCAATACCCCATTTACGAAAACAATGTGATTCATTTGAAATTAAACCATAAAAATATGCGTCCGGTTGTCAACGGATTATATCAGTCTTATTTTCGTTTAGTACAAGCTGCGATCAAGAACTATGAATGGGATCAGGGGCAGCATTGGAAAGTCCATGTCTCGCAGATGGCGCGTGGAGATGAAGGCTGGGCCCAAAACTTCCAAGCTATGATCGAGGCTCAGGTAAAGCCCTTTCTGAATAGCAACGGGGCGATATTACCGGAATTTGATGGATATGAATACGAGAAAGCAAGCGGAACCAGCGGCGCGAAAGACACACGTGATATTAAAAATCTGATTGAGGACATCTTTGATTTTACCGCCAGGGCCTTTTTAATCCCCGCTGTTCTGGTCAATGGAAAGGTAGAGGGAACTGCCGACGCAAACACCAGGTTTTTGACAAATTGCATTGATCCAATCTGTGACCAGCTTCAGGAGGAAGCCACAAGGAAACGCTATGGCTATGACGGATGGCATAGGGGCGATTTTATCCGTGTGGATTCTTCCTCGATTATACATTTTGATTTGTTTGAGAACGCCGCCAATGTAGAAAAGCTGGTGGGCTCCGGCGCGTATACCATCAACGACGTGCGGAGGGCGGCAAACCAGGCAACAATTAACGAGCCGTGGGCGGATGAGCACTATATGACCCTGAACATATCAACAATGGGACAGGCCACCCGCCCGCTTACTCAGGAAGGAGGAGAAGTGGAATGAGAAAAAACATGTGGGAAATCAAACAGGCTGCGTCTGAGAACACGCTGGATTTGTTTATCTATGGCGACGTTGAAGGAGATAGTTATGATTGGTGGACCGATGAGGTTATTCGCTCTGAAACCTCAGCGAACTTTTTCCGCGAGGAGCTGGCAAAATATCCAAACGTTACCGAGATTAACATTTACATCAATTCTTATGGCGGCTCTGTATTTGAGGGCACTGCGATTTATAACCAGCTCAAACGCCACCCCGCGCACAAGACGGTATATGTGGATGGTTTTGCCTGCTCAATCGCTTCTGTCATTGCAATGGCGGGAAACACCGTAATCATGCCCCAAAACGCTCTAATGATGATTCATAACATGTGGATGGGAACGGTTGGAAACGCTGCTGAACTACGAAAAGCGGCAGACGATCTAGATGTTATCAATGCTGCTGGACGGCAGGCCTATTTACAAAAAGCAGCCGGTAATCTCAGCGAGGAAACACTTATTCAAATGATGGATGAGGAAACGTGGTTGACAGCAGAACAGTGTATTCAATATGGACTAGCCGACCAATTTGCGGAGCAAGAGGCTGATATGAGCAATGCGGGACAAATTTTGCAAAAGGCAAATCTTAATTTGGAGCAGCGAATCGGGATTCAAAGAAGCCTGGCGGCCCAACTGAGGGATCTTGTTCAGAAATTGCCTGAAAATCCCAAAGACAACATGAAACAAAGTAAAGAACCCGGTCCCGGCATTATGCAAATGCTGGCCGGGATTTTTAATGTCTAAAAATGAAAGGAGAAAAACATGAGATCAAACGACATTTTGAGCCGTGAGGAAATTCGCGGACTACTTCAGAAAGCAATCAGGGAAAACGACACCGAGGGTTTTTATCGGGCGTTCGACCAAATAATTGAATGCATTAATCAGGACATTCAGCAGCGTTATGACGCACAGGTGAACGACCTCAAGCAAGAAATGGATTCTAGGGCTTTGGCCCAGCGCGGGGTGCGGCAGCTGACCAACAAAGAACGCGATTATTACCAGAAAGTTGCAGAGTGTATGCGGTCTAAGGACCCGAAGCAGGCATTGGCAAACGCTGACCTGGTGATGCCCAAAACCATTATGAATGCGGTCTTTGACGAACTACAAACCCGCCATGAGCTGCTTTCCTTGATTGAATTTATCCCGACCACAGGCCTAACCGAAATGATTATGAACACCAACGGTTATCAGGAGGCTGTGTGGGGCAAGCTGTGCGACGATATTGTCAAGGAGCTAGTTTCCGGGTTTGAAACCATCGACATGACACTGCTGAAACTGTCGGCATTTATTCCGGTTTGTAAGGCAATGCTTGATTTGGGCCCGGAATGGCTGGACGATTATGTGCGCCAGGTTCTCTATGAAGCGCTTGCAAACGGCCTGGAGGCTGGAGTCGTCGCAGGCGACGGCAATGAAAAGCCCATCGGGATGAACCGCCAGGTTGGAAAAGGCGTGACTGTTACCGGCGGCGTCTATCCCGAAAAAGCAAAAATCTCTGTTACAGATTTGCAGCCCGGGACTATTGGCAACCTGCTCTCTCTTATTGCTGTTGACCCGAATGGTAAGCCTCGGACGTTGCGAGACGTCGTAATGATTGTCAATCCGCAGGACTATTTCCAGAAGGTTATGCCGGCTACAACCCTGATGGCGCCGGACGGTACATACAGAAATGATGTTATGCCCTATCCTATGCGCATCGTCCAGTCTATGGCGCTAGACCGCGGAGAGGCTATTCTCGGCATTGCCTACAAATATTTTGCCGGGGTCGGTATGGGCAAGGAAGGAAGAATTGAATACGACGATTCCTATCATTTCCTTGAAGATGAGCGTATGTATTTGATTAAACTATACGCCAGCGGGTTCCCGATGGACAATAACGCTTTCCTGTTCCTGGACATTTCTGCCTTGCAGCCCGCGATCTGGAAGGTGGAGCAAGTAACGCCGGCAACTCCATCCAATAACGCTGCGCTTTCTGATCTGAAAATCGGCAGCTTGACCCTGGATCCGGCGTTTACTTCTGAAACGACTACCTATACCACAACCACTTCCAATGCAACCAACACTATTACGGCGACACCGGCAGACGCAAAAGCCGCTATTGAAGTGAAGGTTGGCGAAGCCGAGGTTGATAACGGCTCAGCTGCCACTTGGCAGGAGGGCTCCAACACAGTGACAATCAAGGTAACTGCTGCCGATGGTAAAACTACAAAAACGTACACAGTTACTGTCACTAAATCGTGATGAAGCGGGCGGAAATTCCTGCTGAACTTCTTGCAGACGTTAAAAATTATCTGAATATTACCTGGGAGGACAAGGCCACGGATGGGAAGATCCGTGGCCTTATTGCCTCCGGTTCGGTTTATTTGGACGGAAAAGGCGGAGAAGCGATGGACTATGAAACCGATGGAGAGCCCCGCACCCTGCTTTTTGAATATGTACGTTATATGCGGGATGGAGCGCAGGACGTGTTTGAAAACAACTATTTAGCAAGAATCCTTGCCATGCAGAACGAAAGGGCGGTGGGCCGGCATGTGGAAAGCGCCGCACCGTCCGGCTGACAATCAAATCACGCAAGTGTTTAATGATGGTCTGGTGACGGTTTACGCTGTCACAGACATTGCAGAGCCCGGCTATCAGCCTAAACCAGGGCTAAAGAAAAAGCTTACCCTTCGTTATGAAGAGCAGCGGCTCGGTATTCAGCGCTTATATAGCGGACGGCAAAACCAGGTTGAGATTGAACGGGTTATCAGAACGCCGCGGGCTGGTGATGTAAATAATCAGGATGTTGCGGTTACTGAGGACGGAAAACAGTACCGGATAGATACGGTCCAATCAGTACAGAATGTTTTCCCTTCAAGTATGGATATAACCCTTGCAAAAATTGAGCAGAGGTTTGAGGTTTCAAATGAGATGGTTTGAAAAAATTATTGCTGTACACACAGCGGTGACAGACGCGGTGAGCCATGCGCAGAGAATAAAGTCGGAGCGCTATTTTGTCTGGCAGGAAGAAGGAGCAAATGATTTTGAAGCTGGAAACCAACATGCGGAGCGAACGATAACTGGGAGCACTGATTTATTTACTAAGCAGGAGTTTGACCCCTGGAAGGATGATTTTGAAACCTCTCTAAATAATAATGAAATAGCCTGGTTCCTTAATTCGGTTCAATTTGAGGAGGACACAGGCTTTTATCATTATGAATGGGTGTGGGAGGTACTGGATGGCTAGTTTTACTTTCAAAGGGATGGAGGAATATGAAAAAAAAATCTCCCTTCTTTATAAAGACACACGGAATGTTTGCAGGAAGGCTGTCTATGCCGGCGCAAAGGTAGTCGCGGACGCTGTTAAGGAAAATATGGAAGCCCTGCCGGCAAAACCAGAGCTTGAAGGTATCGTTGCTTACGCAAAAAAGGACCCCGCCCCGCTTACTGTAGGGCAGAAACAAGGGCTGATAAAAGGGTTCGGTATTTCACCCTTAGAGGTCAAAGACGGATATATTAATGCGAAATTAGGCTTTTCCGGGTACAACAACGTAAAGACAAAGAAATACCCAAAAGGTCAGCCAAACGTGCTTGTTGCGCGGGGAATAGAAAGCGGTACCTCAGACAGGGAAAAACACCCTTTTGTGCGACCGGCGCTGAATAAATCTAAAAAGCCTGCGGTGGAGGCTATGAAGCAGGCTGTTGATGAAGACATTGAACAGAAATTGAAAGGACGATGAGATTAATGGCGGCAGGTAAAGTTATTACGGGCTTTTCAAAGCCCTATGTAGCAGTATATTCGGCCTCTGGCGGAACCGTCACCTATTCCAAAGGGAGGGAGCTGGCGCGAGGTGTTGGCGTAAGTACGGATTATGAGGTTGGAGACAGCAACCCGTTTTATGCAAACAATGTGGAAGCTGAAAATGTTCCCGGCGTATTCACCGGAGGGACGGCGACGCTTACGGTTGACGGGCTATTTGCCGAGGCGGAAGAGTTAATTTTTGGCCTACCGGAGCCGGAATCATTTGAATATGGGGCGGACAAAACCGTTCAGGTCCGTAATTATGGAGAAGCGGCGGTTCCGCCCTATGTTGGAATCGGTTTTATTATCCGGTACATGTCGGGCGGCGTGACTACATATGCCCCCTATGTTTTAACAAAGAGCCGGTTCCAAATGAGCGGAAACGAGGCGAACACTCAGGAGGAATCTATTGAATGGCAGACCAGGGAGCTCACAGCCGACCTAATGAGGGATGATACCCCGCAGAAAAATTTCCAGAAGATTTTTGACGATCAGGAGACCGAAACCGAAGCAGAGGAAATTCTGAAGGCTTTCTTCAAGATTACCGGAGGAGGCGCGTAAGATGGTAAGCATAACCGTTGGAGGGAAAGAATATCCGCTAGCATTGACCGTGCAGGCCTTTTCAGATATTTCCGACCTTTGCCCCGGCAAGGATTTTGACAGAATCAACGAGATTAACCAGCTGCCTACTGGGGAGCTGGCAAAAGTTTCAATCAAGATTTTGGCGGCGCTGAGCAATGGTGCTGAAGAGCAGCGGGCCTTTGGTGATCCGGCGTACGAGAAACAACCGCTCAATACAAAGGAGCTTCTCAATATGCCCGTCAACGAATATCTTTCTTTGTGTCAAGGCGGAATCCTGGCAATTATTGCTAAGGCTATGGGCGGGAAAACCGTGGAGGTTGAACCCGCAAAAAAAAAGGAAAAAGCCGCAAAATAAGGTTTAACCGGGCCTGGTTTTTATTCTATGGAAGAATGCTGAATATGAGCAAGCAGGAAATCCTATGCACCTCTTATGCAGAGATGTGCGACATGATTTCCTGCTTTTCTATTTTTAATGGAGCAGAGCCTAAAAAGATAAAAGAACCCTGTTCTATGGACGGATTGCTAAAGCTGAGGTGATAAAATTATGGCCGTAAATATCGGACCTAAAATCGGAATTGACGGGGAAGCAGAGTACAGAAAACAACTCAATAATATTATTGAACAGGCAAAAACGCTTGATACGGAAATGCGGCGTGTCACCTCTTCCTTTACGGAGAATGACTCCGAGCAGGAAAAGCTTTCCGCACAAATGAAGGTTCTAAATGAACAGATTCGCGTGCAAAAGCAGCGGGTCGATCTATTAGATCAGGGCCTTAGAGAATCGTCGCAAAAATATGGGGATAGCGCTACACAAACCCTAAAATGGCGGCAGGCGTTGAACGACGCGAAAACATCGTTGAACAATATGGAGCACAGCCTTGATTCAACAGATGATGGTATCGAAGATGTTACTAAAAGCATGAAAAACGGGGAAAAGGCTGCTTTTTCATTTGGTGACGCCTTAACCGCAAATCTAACCGCTTCAGCAATAACCGGTGCGCTCAGTTCGCTCAAAGATGGAATCGACGGGATTGTCGAGGGCTCGAAAGAATATCAAAAAATCATGGGCAGCCTGGAAGTTTCCAGTGAGCGTGCCGGCTACAGCGCGGAGGAGACGGCTGAAACCTATAAAACGCTTTACGGTGTCCTTGCCGACGACCAGACAGCGGCTACAACGACCGCGAATCTCCAGGCGCTGGGTTTAGAGCAGGAACAGCTTACAGAGCTGACAGACGCGGCAATCGGCGCATGGGCCACATATGGCGACAGCATTCCGATTGATGGGCTCGCTGAAAGCATCAACGAAACCATCAAGGCCGGTACGGTAACGGGCAATTTTGCAGATGTGCTGAATTGGGCCGGTACCAACGAAGACGAATTTAACGAAAAGCTGAAGCAGGCAAAATCTCAGACCGAACGAACCAACATCGTCATGCAAGAGCTTGCCAGCCAAGGATTGCCAGACGCCGGACAGGCATGGAGAGATACCAACAAGGATCTGGTAGAGGCCAACGAGGCAACCTCTGATTTTCAGGACAGCACAGCAAAGCTCGCAAAAAAACTCAGCCCGGTCTCCACTGCTGTGCAGCGGGGCTTTAATGGGATTGTCGATTCGGCCCTGGAGCTAACCGAGGATGTGGACATTGACGGCTTTGTAGACGCGATTGATGATGGCTTTGACTTTATCAAAAAGACAGTGTTGCCGGGAATTAAGGGCCTGTTTGATTTTGTGATTGACAACAAGGATGCAGTTATGGTCGGTTTAACCGGTATAGGCGCGGCTTTTGCCACCTGGAAGGTAGCGACCACAATTTCAAATGTCACGAAAACAATTAAAGCCATGACGGATGGCGTTAAGGGCGCAAATACTGCAATGAAGCTTTTCAACGCGACCCTTGGTGCAAATCCGGCAATGGCTGTTGCTACCGCTGTAGGCCTTCTGGTGACAGGAATTGGCTTTTTGATCGCTGAGACCCAAAAGGAAACCGAAGAGGAGCGCATCGCACGCGAAGCCCTAGAAGCAAAAAAGAAGGCCCTTGACGAAACTATAACCTCTTATGAAAACGCACGAGACGCCGCTTATGAATCCGCAAATGCTGACCTGGCACAGATTCAGAACGCGGAGAAGCTTTATAGCGAATTAACAACACTTGCCGATGAGACTGGAAATGTGACAGATAAAGACCGGGCGAGGGCGCAATTTATCTTAGGAGAGTTAAATACAGCCCTGGGAACCGAATACGAAATGACAGGCAATCAGATCAAGAACTATCAAACCTTGCAGGATGAAATCGGCAAGACGATAGAGACAAAGCGTGCAGAGGTCATGCTGGCGGCTCAAGAGGAGGTGTACAAAGAGGCTATAAAGGCCCGTTCGGCAGCAGAAGAAGACGCGAATATAAAATATAAAGAACTAGTTGAACAGCGCCAAAAAATGGAGGAAAAATATGGCGCTTTTGTCGCGGAGCATACTCAAGAGGAAATCAACCAGATGGAACTAAGCGGAAATGCGGAAGCGCTCGCGTATAATACGCAGATGGAACTATTGAAACAAAAAGAAAATGCGTACAAAGAAAGCGATGCTACTTTAAACGGTATTTATCAAAATATTACAGCATATGAGGCGGCGGCCACAGCGGCTTTAAGTGGCAATGTTGATGAAACCGTTGAAATTCTCGGAAAGCAAAATGACGGATTTAAAACAGCCGCAAGCGTTGCGGGCGAATCTACCGAGGAGCAGAAGCGAATCCTTGAAGAACAATATGAAAACGCATTACTTACCCTTGAAAGGTACGAGCAGAAATATAATGAGGGAATGGAAGGCTATAACGAGGACACCCTCAATACGCTCAGGAAAACTGCCGAAAATGCAAAGATAGAGGCTGAAAAAATTGGCGCTAATATAGGCTCTAGCACACAGCTTGGCCTTTATAACGCCTCTGCCAGTTTGACCAATACTGTGGGCAGTGTTTTCGGCAATGCAATCAATGCAGCCAAAAAAGCGTTAGGCATCCATTCTCCATCAAAAGTATTTAAACAGTTTGGCGCGCTTTCGGGTGAAGGCTTCGAGCTCGGGCTATCGGACAGTATGAAAACAGCCTTTAAATCCACAGAAAAGGAAATAAAGGCCGGAATGTCCAGGCTGTCTGCCCAAGCTGATATTCACCCCTTTAGCCTTCCGAGCAACGCGATTTCAGCCGGCAATGTGTATACCAAAACCAATTCCTATGGCGATTTTACTTTTACCGTGGTTGCACAGCCGGGTATGGATGAAGAGAGAATTGCCGATGTTGTCATGCAGAGAATGCAGGCAGAGGTATTAAGAAGGGAGGCGAGCTTTTCTAAATGAGCGTTATATTTTGGGCAGGCGTGCCGTCGTATAGCTGCAATGTGGTCGTTGAGCGATTTCCAAATCAGCCGGGTCCTTCCCGGCGCTATGAAACAATTCAAGTCGCAGGCAGAAACGGAGATTTGTTGATTGATACAGGGGCGTATGACAACTACACTCAGCCCTATGAAGTGTATTTCAACGCCAATCAAAACAAAACTCCAGCGGGCGCAAGGGCTGTCCGCGCCTGGCTTCAATCTCCTATCGGCTATCAGCGCCTCGAAGATAGCTATGATCCTGAGTTTTACCGTATGGCCTATTATGCCGGGCCTACCGAGATTGAAAATGCGATGAACCTTTTCGGCCGGCTAACGATTTCCTTTGTGTGCAAGCCGCAGCGGTGGAGAAAGGACGGCGAACGCTCTATTCCAATGGCTAAGTCCCAAACGCTGTATAATAGTTTATTCCCGGCTCTGCCATTGATTAAAGTCAACGGGACAGCAGCTGGGAATTTATATGTAGGCTCTTATCGCGTTCAGATCAAAGAGCTCAACGATTATATTATGCTGGACAGCGAATTGCAGGACGCCTATCGTGAAGAGCAGAATAAAAACAATACAATCTCCACCAGCGCCTTTCCGATTCTTGAGCATGGAGAGAATGCAATCAGTTGGGACGGCGGCATAACCGGCATAGAGGTCACGCCTAGATGGTGGACGATATGACAACGCCTAAGCTGCCGATGGACAGAAGCAAGCCGATTATGAGCCCAGCTAGTGCCAGGATAGAAAAAATTAACACACAGATTTTTATCGTGTGAATATCGCGGGACATTCTGAGAAGGAAAACTTTTAGATATGCGTCACTCATTTTGTCGTTCTCGGCGTCTTCTAAAAGCTTTTTGGCAATATCGGGCGCCATGATTCCCCCATAGTCTTCCTCGCTGTTCTGGCTACGTAGATTTCTTTGAATTTCATCGTCTACAATCTCTGCGTCGACTAATGCCCTTTGTATTTCGATAGTGTTTTTCATTGTAACTCCCCCATTAATAACATGAATGATAGGAGGTATCGAGCAGCATTGCTGATTACCTTCATATCGCAGCGATAATAGCAAATATAGTGGCAATAATGGCGATGACGACAAATAGAATCTGACAATTTTTAATGGTGTTTAGTCTTCGCAAAGCCTTAAACATAAACATTTTGACTAAGGCCTCATCGTCAAGATCCTCATCGTTAATCCTTCTATAGGTTCCAGAGGTACCATATTCTACAATGTTGTTATCTACACTGATTCCGGCTTTTAAGCTCGCTCTGTGATGATCTTCTTCAGCCTTGGTTAATTTCTCGCCTTTCACAAAGTCAAGGTCTAGTAGTTCTTGGTAATATTCTTTTGTCTTTTTCATTTTTCTTCCTCCTCGCTGTCAGCAGTAGATTATAGAGAAAATCTTGACCATTCAAGCATAGTTGGTACGATATATGCCAAGAGGCCAATAGCTATGCCGATTACTGCAATGACCACAAAGAATACCAAGCAGCTCCTAATGGCCCTTGAAAAGTACAGAGATTTTAACATATACATCTTTATAAAAGTTTCCATGTCAGGCTCGTCGTTAACCCTTCTGTAAACCCCAGAGCCAACTTCTGCGATGTTTGCGTCTCCTTCAACCCCGTTTATCAGATTCGCCTTATGTTGCTTTTCCTCGGCTTTTGTCAGCTTTTCACCTTTCGCAAAGCCAAGATCAAGCAATGCTTCATAGTATTCTCTTGTCTTTTTCATCAATATCCCCCTCAGTGATTACTTTTCACCGACATGATAACACAAAAATGTGATAATTTCCAGACCTTTTAAATTTTTTCTAAATTGTCTCTTGGGTTTTATGTGCGCATATATAGAAGTTATATGCCAAGCTCCATTTTTAGTGTTGTTCACGCTGTTTGCTTATGTTATACTTTGGTTGAGGTGAAGAGTTATGAAAAAAATTGATGAATTGTATCAAAAAAAGATGTTGGAATTTGGCTTCGGGCGTGAGGACGTTTGCTCGGATGAAGAATGTAAGCAATACCGGGCGATGTTAGCTAATGGGGAATCATTGCCCGATAATGTTCGCCAATCGACGGAAAATCAAGATGTATTTTTGCGAAGAGATAACACAGAAATATCACAAGAAGAAATATTCAATCTCATGTGGCTATATCTCTATAACAATGTTGCAACCATCAAAAAATGCATTCTGTTTCTCACGGCTATTGTTGCGGTGCTGCTGGTTCTTGGCATTATTATGGGTGTGAGCATAAGCAATAGCTTTTCCGCATATTAGGTCGCCTGATGTAAACTTAAGATAAAAAGCACGCTTTGTAAGCGTGCTTTTTCTTTGCAAAATTTTTCTAATTTGCCTATTGACTTTTTGCCTTTCATAAATTATAGTTAATGCAAGGCAAAAAGTGAGGTGATAAAGTGTCCCCAAGAACAGGGAGGCCCAAAGCAGATAACCCTAAAGGGATAAACTTAACCATCAGGCTTGACTCCGAAACAGAAAGATTGCTGCGGCAATACTGCGAGGAGAATAAAATTACAAAGGGAGAAGCTATCCGAAGAGGAATCCATTTGCTTTTGGCTCAAAAAAAATAAACACAAGCTGTCCCAGACCAAAGCGACAAGCTCGTGTTTATTGCACCAGATAAGGTATCTGATAAATTTAGTATATCAGATACCTTCTGGAAATTCAACTTATTTTCAGGAGGTATTTTTATGTCATTAGATGTAATTGAAACCCGTATGGTAGGTAACCCAGAAATTGATGTATGGAACTCCAAGTGCTTTATTGCGGTGATTCTGAAAGAATCGCCAAATATAATGGTAGTCGGAACGGGACCGAACCTTACAGTGGATCAAGCCATCGACAAAGCGTTAGACGGCTTGTTAAACGGCGAATTTCGGCCTGTAGATGATTGTTTGAAACCTCTTAATGTCCAAGCCTCTCCCTATAAAGCTATTGATGCGCTAAAACAGAAAGGAGATAAAAACCATGAATGAATTGCAAATATTCAACAGCCCAGAGTTTGGGGAGATTCGGACGATTGAAGAAAATGGAAAAGTGATGTTTTGCGGCTCTGATGTAGCTCGTGCATTGGGATATGTAAAGCCGCAAAACGCTATTTCAACCCATTGTAAGGGTGCCCTAAAACGGGGCACCCTTACGGAGCGAGGAATGCAGCAGCTTTTGTTTATTCTCGAAGGTGACCTGTACCGCCTGATTGTCAACAGCAAACTCCCGTCCGCCGAAAAATTTGAACGCTGGATTTTCGATGAAGTCCTCCCGGCCATCCGCAAGCACGGGGCCTACATGACCCCGGAAAAACTGGAGGAGGTTATCTTGAATCCAGACACGATGATTAAGCTTTGCACCGCTCTAAAGGATGAGCAGGACAAGCGCAAGGCGCTGGAGGCATCCAACGCTGCGCTGATTGTCGATAACGCTGTCATGCAACCCAAGGCGGACTATTTTGACGAATTAGTGGACAGAAACCTTTTGACAAACTTCCGCGAAACCGCCAAGCAGTTAGAAATCAAAGAAAAAGATTTCGTCCGCTTCCTGCTGGACAAAAAGTACATATACCGCGATAAGCGCGGTAAAATCATGCCCTATGCGCAATACACAGAATCGGGCCTGTTTGAAATCAAGGAAAGTTTCAACGAGAAAACCCAATGGAGCGGAACGCAAACGCTCATCACCCCCAAAGGCCGTGAGACATTCCGGCTGCTTTACTTAAAAACAGCCTAAAACTCAACAGAACCACGCTCAACATTCGGGCGTGGTTTTCTTATGCCTATTTTTAGGAAGGAGGAAAACTGTGATTCTTTTATACCCGGAAACCGAGACAGCTTTTGAAAACAATGGTTTAGGTGCTTTATCCGATACCGTATCTATGAAGGTTACGCAAGAACTAAATGGCGTATATGATTTGGAAATGCAGTACCCTATTTCTGGCATTCATTACTCCGAGATCTTAAACCGCCGGCTTCTTTTTGTTAAGCCGGACCCTTATCATGGCCCGCAGCCTTTTTCTATCACACAGATTACAAAACCGCTTTCCGGTATCATTACCATATATGCCCGGCATATTGCCTACAAGCTGACCGGAATTGTTGTCTCGCCATTTAAGGCAAGCAGCTGTCAATCGGCACTGATTGGCTTAAAGGAAAATTCGTCAACGGAAAACCCTTTTGATTTCTGGACGGACAAATCTACATCGGCGGCGTTCGAGGTATCGGTTCCTTCTGCGGTTTGGTCATTATTGGGGGGCTCAGAAGGGTCCATTCTCGATGTTTACAGGGGCGAATATGAGTTTGACCGCTTTTCCGTGAAGCTGTGGAACAAGCGCGGAAGGGACAACGGCGTCACAATCCGTTATGGCAAAAATCTGACGGATTTGCAGCAGGATGAGAATATTTCCAATGTGGCGACCGGCATTTATCCATATTGGAAGGGCAGTGATGGAACGCTTGTTGAGTTACCGGAAAAAATAGTCAATGCTCCAGGTACTTATAACTTCCAGCAAATCGCTCCCAAAGATTTCACCACGGATTTTAAAGAGCAGCCAACAGAAGAGCAGCTAAGAGAACGTGCACAAGCCTACGTCAAGAATAATGATATAGGCATACCAGCGGTTTCAATCTCCGTTTCGTTCCAGCCGTTGGAGCAAACTGAGGAGTACAAAGACCTTGCCCTGTTAGAGCGTGTGAATTTAGGCGATACGGTAACGGTAGAATATCCTAACCTCGGTGTCTCAGCAACAGCAAGGTGCGTTAAGACCGTTTATGACGTTCTGAAAGACCGCTATGAGAGCATTGAATTAGGACAGCTAAAAAGTAATATCGCTGGTACAATAGCTAACCAACAACAGCAAATTCAAGATTTTCCTAATTCAACAGTTTTTCAGCAGGCTGTGGATAACGCCAATGGATGGATTACCAACGGGCAAAAAGGGGAGATGGTGGCCATACAAAAAAATGGGAAATGGGTTGAGATTGCAAGCCTAGATACCGGGGACATTGCCACAGCTCAAAGCGTTTGGCGTTGGAATAATGGAGGTTTTGGACATTCTAACACAGGATATAATGGTGATTTTATTAATGCCTTGTTGGCAGATGGCAGTATAAATGCCGCAGTTATTACCACAGGGATATTAAATGCAAACGTTATCCGGGCAGGCATTATTAAGTCTTTGCATGAGGGTGGCCCCTATTTTGATTTAGACGCCAATAACGGTCAGGGGGAGCTTGCGGCGTCGGTACTAAAGGGGGTGGGTGAGGAGAGCACCACCACGGCCAGAATCGGCCTCGGAACATATGCGGGCGGTGGAACCTATGAAGGCATGCGTATAAATACTGCATCGGGAGCAGGTGGCGCGGTCACAATCGCTATGCAACGGGAACAGGGCGATTATACGCTTGCAAACGATGCAGAACTGGTGTCACTGGGAAACTTAGTGATCCGCTCTCAGGGCATAGTGACGAACCCTGGAGGAAACAATTCTATCAACATGACCGGAAACAGTACAACTGGAGAAGGGAAGATTAGAATTGCGAGAGGGGCCCGTAGTAGTTCCGAAACGGTTTTACTAGCCGATAATGCACAGACAAATATCGCCTTTAATGGGAGATCAGCACTAGTTGCTACAGATGATTATACAACCATATATAAAAACGGAAATCCTATCTTCTTTGGGGACGATACCAATACATATATACGCTCTACAAATGGAATAATCCAATTTCAAACTGGTGGATATGCCAGCGCTTCAATTGAAAAAAATGGATCAGCCTATTTTGGCTATCTGTATACAAATGGAACTCTTGTCACATCAGACCGCGCAAAAAAGAAAAACATAAAAGCCATTCGAGCATCTGCTTTAGATATGGTCAAAAAGGCAAAAGCATATGAGTATGTTCTGAAGGAAGATGAAAAGAAACGCATTGGCATTATGTACGATGAAGCGCCTGAGTGCATTCGTTCCGATGAAGAAAGAAAAGCAGTAGATTTATATGGAATGATTACACTTCTGTGGAAAGCTGTACAGGAACTGGAACAAAAAATTGATAACATCAAGGAGGGGAAAATTCTGTCAACATGACCGGAAACAGAATCAGCTTTGCTACAGACGGAGTAGAGCGCGGCAGCCTGGACGCAGACGGCTGGCATGGTCAGGGAACAACAAATGGATAAAGAGGTGAAAACATGATAGAACTAGCAAACGGAATAAGCCTTCCAGAGGGTGCGGTTGTCCAATCGATAGTATGCCATATGGACAACGCCCGGGAATATTCAGCGATTGTCGAGCGCATACAATACGACAAAACCCTTCCGGTTATTGAGGTTTATTTATCAAGCGGCGGCGTCCCCTACGAAGTACCGGAAAATGCGACGGTTTCTGTCCGCCTCCGTAAAGGAGACGGTAAAGGCGTATATAATCCGGCACTTGGATTAAGCGAGGATCGCACAAGGGTATACATAACTATCACCCAGCAAATGACGGCTGTTCCCGGTAATTGTCGGGCGGTTGTTGAGGTCGCGGCCGGCGGCGGGGTAATCTGCGCCAGTGAGTTTTTGCTGAAGGTCACGGAAAACCCGGTTCAAGAGGGAGCGATTGAGAGCGAGGATGAGTACCTTACTCTCACCGAAATTCTGGCCCAGGTACAGCAAATGCATGGCGACGTAGAAGGATGGAAGGATCAGACGCTGGACTATAAAAAGCAGGCTGAAAGCATGGCGATTAATGCTGTTGCAAGCGCAAGCATGGCTGCCGATTCTGCAACCAACGCAGCCGATAGCGCGGCACAAGCCGGTACATCGGCCACCAATGCGGCAAATAGTGCCGCTCAAGCTGAGGAAGCCTCTGAACACTATCCTACAATTAGTTCGGATGGCTACTGGCAGCTGTGGGACCCTGCTTCAGGGAAATATGTAAAGACAACCCAAAAAGCTCAAGGACCAGAGGGACCGACAGGGCCTCCAGTAGACACAAGTACACTTATTTCACAGGCTGAAAAAGGCGCAGCCAACGGCGTAGCCACGCTCGATTCCGGCGCTAAGGTTCCCGTGCCGCAAATCCCGGCAGCCAATTCCCTTCAGGTGTTGAACCTGGGGCCTATCCCTACCAGTGACAGGCTGCAAACAGGCCAGGATTTAAATGATTATATAACGCCGGGGAGTTACTGGTGTACAGGCGCGGAAAGCTTGAAAAATTGCCCTTATAGAGGAAGATTTAAGCTGGTAGTAGATGAGGCTTCATCTGGCGGAGAAATCGTATATCAATACATTATCCCGGGCCATACAGGCGAGAATTCGACATATACGATATATTACCGCGTCCGTGATATGCTTTGGAATCCCGCGTCTCCCTGGGGCAATTGGAAAATGTTACTCAGTGTTGCTTGGGGAAATAAGAACAGCATACAACAGATCGCCGCCCTTCTCAACCTGAGACAAGAGGAAGGCACGTGGACGCCGGTGTTGATAGCAAGGAGCGGCCCGGCGGTAAGCTATACAATTACCGAAAATCGCGGCTGTAAATATTGGACGCTCGGCGATTGGGTCTATATTACCTGTTATCTACGTGTAAGGATTACTGCTGCTGGTGACGGGAGTTCCGGCAGCAGATCTTATGCCGGAATACAGGGGCTGCCCTTTGCGGTATCAACCGAAAGCAGGTACCCCATTACCGTGACAGAGCTGTATGGCTGCGTCAGCAATAATTGGGATGTCGGATATATCGATGACGACGGCGGCAGCTCCGTTTATTTTCAGAAGGACGACGGAGCCGCGCAGGAATGGTGGATGGTTAACTCTTCTACCGATGGCGGTATTAATTTTTGCGGCTGGTACAAGAAAGCGACATAGAGAAAGGAGGTGCAGGAAAAATGTACGAAGAAATCACTTTGCAGGACCTTGACCGGGATAAGGTCAATGTAATGAGGCAAAAGTATATCGAGCTGGAAGGGACAAGCTACCCCATCGGGGATATTTTCCGGCGGTCGTATGCGAACAGCGCGAACGGGCGAAAGCAGGTCCAGGAGGAGATTGCGGAGCCCTACTTGAGCGCCGTTATGGCGGTATGGGGAGAAGAACCCACGGTATTCCCGGAGGAACCGGAAATCATTGAAACGGAGGCATGAAACATGAACGAAAGCATTTTGGAAATCGAGCTTGGGCCAGGCGAGGAAATCAGCGCCGAAACAGCCAAAGAGCTGAGCAACGGAAAGGGTGAAGAGCATGAGTAACAGCGCATTGGTGAACTATACCTGTATATCCCCTAACAGCAATAATCCGCGGAACGCCGGCATAAAAAAGATCACCATCCACCACATGGCGGGCAACCTCTCTGTTGAGACCTGCGGGAAGATTTTTGCCAGCTCCGCCCGTCAGGCTTCCTCCAACTATGGGATTGGAAGCGACGGAAGAGTGGGCATGTATGTGGAAGAGAAAAACCGCTCCTGGTGCAGCTCCAGCCCGTCAAACGACCATCAGGCGGTGACAATCGAGGTAGCCAACGATGAAACCGGCGGCGACTGGCATGTAAGCGATAAGGCTCTGGCTAAGCTTATTGACCTCTGTGTGGACATTTGCCAACGAAACGGGATCGATAGGCTGAACTATACCGGAGACACCGCCGGCAACCTAACCATGCATTGCTGGTTTTCCGCCACCTCCTGCCCCGGCCCCTATCTCAAGAGCAAATTCCCCTACATAGCCGAAGAGGTCAACAAGCGCCTGGGCGGTTCTGGACAGGCGGAGGCCGGCGCATCCATTCAAAAAGGAGACCTTGTGAAAATTGCCCCCGGCGCGGTCTATTACAACGGCGCGGCAATCCCGTCCTGGGTAAAGAATCAAAGCTGGTATGTGTCTCAAGTCAGCGGGGATCGGGCTGTGATTGACAAGAACGAAAGCGGGACAAGCTCCATATGCAGCCCGGTAAATACAAAGTATCTGTCGGCAGCCGGCAGCACGGGCGCCGCGCCCGCCCCTTCCGAACCGAAAAAGATCGAGGCGGGCGGCAAGGTGAAGGTAACCGGCAGCCAATACACCAACGGCGTGGCGATTCCCTCCTATGTTAAAGGGAACACCTACACGGTCCAGCAGGTCAAGAGCGACCGGGTACTGCTGAAGGAGATTTATTCCTGGGTCCCCCTGAGCGGTGTGCAGGCCGTATAAGGGAGGCGCAAATGGAATGGCTTAAGGGTATTTCGGATATTTGCTCCTATTTGTCTATTATTGGGACGCTGCTTGCAGTGGCGTTCAAGGGGGCGGCATACCTCCGGCGGATGAATGAAAAGATTGACCGGTTGGAGGGGTATTCCCACAATGATTATATGAACACCTTAAAGCTCACCATTATGAGCGAGGAAATCCCCCTAGAGGAGCGGTTAATCGCGGGTGAGAAATATGTGCAGGAGGGCGGAAACGGGGCAATAAAGGCCAAATACCGCCTTTTGCAGGAGGAATACGAGAAAAGAAACGGAGGCTATCAGCATGGATGAGTTTTTCAGCTGGCAAATGCTGGCGACATTCGCGGGAGCAACCGCGGCAACGGGGATTTTGACCCAGTTTCTCAAGAATCTAATCCCGAAGCTGCCGACACAATGGCTCAGCTACCTATTAGCGCTGGTGCTTCTGTGCGCGGCGACGGCGGCAATCGGAGACTTTACAGACTGGACATCCTGGGCAATCCTGCCGCTGAATGCGGCGCTGGTAAGCATGGCGAGCAACGGCGCGTTTGCGGCTGTCAAGCGTGCGGCGGAAGGCAAGGGCAAAACAGAATAGATAGAAAGAGAGCCCCGGAGTGATCCGGGGCTTTTTGTTTTTTAAGAGCTGTTTCCGTGTTGCATTTCATGTTGCATACACCCCTAATGTGTTGCATTTTTACCCCATTTTGATAGATTTTTACCATATCATTTTCCTGCTCAAGGTATCAAAAAACCCGCATGGTTACTGAATAAATCAGTACTCATGCGAGTTCTATTATTGGTGGACGATACAGGACTTGAACCTTTAAGGAAAACGGTTAAATGCCCATTAATACTATATTGATTTCTCTTTGTGTTGCATTTCGTGTTGCATTTTTGGCGTTTTGTCTTTCCCGGCTATCGCCTCGAAGTAGTTTATAACCTTCTCGTTTTCCTGTTCTGCCCGGTTGGATAATGTGTGTTGGTAAACATTATGCAGCACCTGCTCAGACTCCCATCCGCCGTTTTGCATAATGTATTTATCGGGTACATTTAATGCATGGAGCGTCGAGGCGTAATAATGTCTCAGATCATGAAAACGAAAATGAGGCAGGCCACAAGCTTTTAATGCGTTTGAAAACTGATGGTAAATGATCGTAGGGTTAGGGGTCGGCAAGCCTTTCCGTACCCGCTCAACTACGTTCGGCGGTAGGGGAGAAAAACGATAACCGGCATTTGTTTTAGGCGGCTTAATCACCCACTGCTTATTAATGTCCTCAACCATCGCCTTATTAACAATAACGCCCAAATCTGTTAAATCATCAGGTTTTAGGGCAGCGATTTCCGAGCGGCGTAAGCTCCCGGTTGCAGCCAGAAGGACAGGGGCCTCTATTGGCTTTCCTGCAACGTATTCAAGCAGCTTCTTAATATCTGCGTCGGTAGGGATATATCTTGAGATTCGCTGCTTTTTGGGCAGCTTTGCGCTTATATCAACCTTGCTGTCAAACATTTTAACCGAGGCAGCAAATAGCGCATACATGTTGCGCACCGTCTTTGGGCTGTGCTCTTTTGCTTCCTGGTCGATTGCTTTTTGTACCTGCTCCTTGGTCAAAGCTCGTATTCTGACGTTGTGAAGGGCTGTTAAATCTCTTTCCACGGATTTACTATACTCTCGATATGTGGAAGGGGAGAGGATATTTTTGCGGCTTTCTATGTAGCGGTCCATCGCTTCCTTTACAGTGATGTTGCCGGATTGGCGCTCCTCTTTTTCATGTTTGAATTGGCTTGCCAAATACTCGGCCTCAGCTTTGCTTTCGGCGGTAAAGGATTCATATTTCCGTTTGCCGTTCTCAATGTGAGAAAATACCTTGACGTTCCAGTTCCCGCTGGGTAATTTTTTCGCTTTTGCCATGATTATTACCTCCTAAAGATATGACTTGCAAAGCCTGCCCTGAAGGTGGTATAATCACACTGTGTGGGGTGTGCTTATTCCTTCGGGGAAGCCGCTTTATTTCGGGCCGTCCCTCCTGGTTCCAGCCGGGAGGGGCGGCTTTTTTATTTAATATCCGTTTGCTTCTGCTCCGTAAACAGCCTGTTCATGGGTAAATCCATCGTATTCTAGCTGTCTGATGAGGCTATCTCGTGAAAAAGACATAATGTCTAAATATGATTTAGCCTTTTTGACTGCTTGTTCATTCCAATTTGCGCCACAGTTATTTGCACCATAGGTAGCCTGTTCGGTGGTATATTTATCATATTCTAGCTGCTTGATTAAACCGTTATAAGAAAACGGCATAACGCTCAAATAATTTTGAGCTGATTTGAGTGACTGTTCGTTCCAGTTCGCGCCACAATTATCTGCGCCGTAAACTGCTTCATCGTGGGAATAGCCCTCATATTCCAACTGCTGAATTAGCCCTTGATAAGAAAATGCCATTACCCTAAGATAATTCTTCGCCGCCTTAAGCGCATTACTTTGTCCCGCTGTCCCGATACTTGGAGAAGAAACCGGGTTCTGTGGTTCCTGCTTCTGAGATTCCGCTTTTGAGGTAATCGGTTTATTTTCAGTGGGCTTAGTGGCACTAGCTGTATTATTGTCATTGCCCGCCGGCCTTGAATCATTCCCGTTTGTAGGGGTGTCGCCATTTAAGAGTTCAGAGGATTCATTATTATCATCAAGTTCGTCCGATGATTCGCCTTGATTATCTTCCTTCTTTTCTTCATCTGTCACGTAGTCATACAATTGATTGTTCGCACCAACTCTATAATAATAGTGCGAGGGCTCTCCAACTCTGCTGATTGACCATAGCTCAGGTTCCGCATTTCTAAATATAGCTTCTAGTTCTCTATCTCCAACAGAAAAACGTACAGAATAATAATCTCTACCCATTTTTTGGGACATTGCTTCATTCTTTTCCATTTTTATGATCTTAATTTCATTTGTTTCGCCTAAATCACTCAAGACAGGCTCAAGGAGCTCAATATAATAATTTTCGCCTTGGAGGCCAGTAGAACCTGACGCTCCAGAACCAAAACTACTAGAATCCTGTGCCCTACACGCGGTTAATCCGATGAATAAAGAGATAATTAATACAATTGCTACCCATACCCTTTTCATAAAAATTCCCCTTATCTTTCCGCTCTATATGAGCGGTTAATTCCCTAAAAATACAATTCCGTATCTAAATTTCCGTATGTATACCAGCACACCACCTTTTTCATAAAATCTTCGGTGACGTCAAAGTATTCAGCTAAAGACCATATTTCCGTATAACCATTAGCTATTGCTTCATCAAGCTCTTCCTCTGATATCAAGTGTTTAATTTCCCATTTGTTCGCTTTGTATTCGTGCTTTTCAATCAGATCCAATGGGCTGCACACTTCATGGGTTGTACCAGTTTCATAGTGCCCACATTCATGTGCAAGAATCACCTTTTCTTCTGCTAAAGTATCAATCCTAGAGGTATCAATAAAAATTCCCCAGTTTTCTGTATGCTTTAACAACATAGTAACACTTTTGGTTTCCGGGTTATTAAACATGAGCGGCTGCTCGAAAACCATCACTCCGTTATCTTTCAATCGTTCATAAAGACTAATCAACTGTTCCATCTTTATTCTTCCTTGCATTATTAAGTTGTCGAGCCAGAGAAAGGAGCAATTCTTTATCTCCATCTGTTAGCTCTTTCGTTTCGTTTTGCATAGCATAGGTAAAATCATCCATTGTCATTGAGGGCTCGTCCTTTTGGGCGGGCTCTTTTTCTATCCCCCGTAACCATGTCTCAGGACATCCAAAAAATGCACAAATTCTGTCAATAATATTTTGCTCTGGCACAACATCTTGTCCAATTTCATATTTTTTCTTCCATACGCTTACCGTTCCTCTATTAAAACCTGCTTTTGTAGCAGCAGCAGAAGGTGATAAATCCTTTCTGTTGCATAAAAGTATATATCTTTCGTAAAACATGCTAATTCCCCTTGTCAAAATTTGTGCAGCACCACCAAGTTTAAAGAAATAGACATAAAAGGGATTGACATGTTTAAGCGATTAGACTAAAATATAAACACAGTTAAATCGCCTAGACAAATTTCCCACTGATTTGGGGCGCTATTTGATTCCAGCAAGTTGATAATAGCACAATAGTTTAACGATTTCAACAAAAACAGTTTAAGGAGGTGATTTTTGTATGCCTGCACAATGGACAGCGGATTTTGTGGGTAAATTGCACGCAAATCGGATCAAGCAAAATGAACTAGCTTCTTACATGGGGCTAACACCAGAGTATGTTTGCATGGTCCTAGCAGGAAAGCGTGAACCCCGTAACGCGGAACAAAATTTCCGCGCCGCCCTGGATGAACTCATCCATGAAAAACAACAATCTCACCTCCCAATTAAATAATACCACCCTATCTGTCCATTA
>ERZ1106929.675-NODE-675-length-35872-cov-6.844711_pt1 | contig 35872 bp, 30 predicted proteins | sample MGYA00403662_ERZ1106929 | MGnify/ENA primary metagenome ERZ1106929 (study PRJEB35170, sample SAMEA104062442) | human gut metagenome | biome: human gut; feature: human-associated habitat; material: faeces | place: Denmark | collected 2013-02-20 ... | reverse complement strand
CCAGCAAGTACTATCTGCTGGCCGCCCATGCTGCTGATGCTGTGGAAAACAGCCGAAACTGGGTTGCTAAGTTAATCCATGCCAAACCGGAAGAAATTATATTCACCTGTGGTTCCACAGAAAGTAGCAATATGATTATCAAAGGTGTGGCAGACTACAAAAAATACTACGAAAAAAAAGGCAACCATATTATTACATCCAAAGTGGAGCACCACGCTACATTGAACACTTGTCGCTTTTTGAACGGTGATATTTATTCCAACCAGGATGCAACTTTTTCGCTATTTGGAAAGGTCCCCAAAGTGGATCGCGGTTATGAGGTCACCTTCTTGGATGTAAACAAGTTTGGCCAGGTGACCCCAGAGTCGTTTGAACAGGCTATACGTCCCACAACCACCTTGGCGTCCTTTATATGGGCGAACAACGAAATTGGTTCCCTAAACGATATGGACACTTTGTCTACTGTTGCACACAATCATCACGTGCTGCTTCATGCTGATGCCACACAAATCGCTGGGAAACTGCCCATCAATGTTGAACAAACAAAGGTAGATTTTCTTTCCCTATCCGCTCACAAGTTCCACGGGCCAAAGGGCGTGGGGGCCGCTTATATTCGCGGAGATGATTATGGTCTTCCTCCACTGAGTGCTTTTATGCACGGCGGTGAGCAAGAGCACGGTCTACGTGCTGGTACGTTGGCGGTTCACAACATTGTTGGCTTTGGAAAAGCCGCCGAGTTGGCCATTGCAAACCAACAGCAGCAGATGACCTACATTCAGGAACTGGAACAGGCAGCCAAAAAGATCATTGCATCCAACGAACATCTGGAACTTTTAGGCGATTCAGAACATCATCTTCCAGGTGTTATTAGCTTGATCGTAAACCTGGACGATTTTGACAACGAGCGCTTTGTGAAACGAATTAGTGCAAAATTTGCAGTTTCTACGGGGTCTGCTTGCACTGCTGGCATGCCTTCCCATGTTTTGCAGGCAATCGGTAAGGGAGATGCTGTGTCCAAGGTTTTGCGCATTTCATTATCTACGGAAAATACCGTTGACCAGGTGGAAGCGTTTCTGAAAGAGCTGTCATGATATAATCTTCTGGAAGGGGATAATGCCATGAGTCTACGTACAGTGTCTTTTCAAGATACTTACTGGAGTGGTGAAAATGATCTAATTAAAGAATTCTATGTTCCCTGCATGGAAGAAAGTGTTGAATATTGCCGCGCTGTCGGATACTTTCACTCCTCCATCTTTTGCTATATTACTAATGGTTTGTATCCCTTTATTCAAAACGGCGGGCGGATGCGCATTGTCTGCAGTGTGAATGTAAGCCCGGAAGATGAACGCCAAATTGCCCTCGGCTATGATATTCGCCAATTGTTAGAGGATAAAATTGCCCCTGTTACCCAGGAACTCATTGATTTAAATATTTCCAACATCAAGAATCTCTGCTGGCTTATCAAAAATAATCGGTTGGACATTAAAGTATGCCTTCGTAAGGATTCAAAGGCCCCAGACGCATATCGATTATTTCACGAAAAATTTGGCATCTTTAAGGATGCAGATGGAAATGCAATCTCCTTCTTAGGGTCCGTAAACGAAACACTCGGAGGATGGATCAACAACGAGGAGTCTTTTGAGGTCTCCCAAAGTTGGATTCCAATATTGCAATCTCGTGTAGAGCAGAAAATTCAGCGCTTTGAAAGGTTGTGGAATGGAACCGCTGGGAATGTTGTAACATTTGACTTTCCCAAAGCCTCTCGCTTGAAGTTAATTCAAAATGCACCGGAACATCCCATTGATTACATCTATCGCATATCTGCCGGAATCCATCCCAACTTCAAACCACGTTCTTGCCAGGAAGACGCTAAAAACGCTTTTCTGCAAAAAGACTTTTCCTGCCTTTTTATGATGGCAACTGGTTCTGGCAAAACCAAAGCGGCCATGTATGCGATTAGCCAAATTGACACCTGGAAACTCCTTCTGATTTGTGTTCCCAGCCTGGAACTTGTAGAACAGTGGGAAGCAGATGTTCGCTTGTTTTATCCTGATGTATCCATTATTAAGTGTGGATCTCCTTATCGTGGACACAAAGAACTACTGAAATCCCTTACACAAGCACGCTTCCCGGAACAAGTGGTAGTCATTTCTACCTATGACTCTGCGCAGGGTGATTACTACATGTCAAAGTGGAGATTGGCGAAGTCGGAACAATTTGCCATGATCTGCGACGAAGTCCACAATATGGGTGCTCCAAAATCTCAGTGTTTGATGGAATTGAATCCAGCATACCGCATTGGCCTTAGTGCTACTCCACGCCGGAATTTTGATGAGATCGGCTCCGAAAAGATTTTGGATTTCTATCATCAAAACACTTTTGAATTCTCAATCAAGGATGCACAACGTGAGCACTACTTGGTAGAATACCAATACAGGATTCTCCCATGCGCGATGCCGGAAGATGATTGGGAATTGTATAAAACATTTTCAAGGGAAATCCTACAGCTCCAGCACACACTGGAACAGGAGGGCAACGAAAAGGCGCAACTCAGATTGCGCCAACGCATAGAAGGCCGTTACCGCGACCGTGCCAAACTACTCAAGAAAAACGATCAAAAGGCGCAAACTCTGCAGACAATCTTTGATGAAATCCCTCCTACTGCACGTGTTCTTATTTACGGGGATGACTTGCACCATTTGGATGAAATTGGACAAGAGTTAGACCACATGGGCAAATACTATTTCAAATATACTGGTGAGTTGGACGCGCAAAAAGAACGTCCAACGATCCTGAAGGAGTTTCGGCAGGGAATCCGTAAAACTTTACTGGCCGTCGGATGCTTAGATGAAGGTATCGATATCCCTGCTTGTGATGTTGCTGTGTTCATCAGTTCTTCGACCTCCGAACGTCAATTTATTCAACGCAGAGGCCGTGTTCTTCGGGTCGCCCCGGGAAAAACATCTGCCTGGATTTACGACTATCTGCTCTATCCTATCCTTTCTGCCCGAACCAATGATGATGAGCGCCGTCTGGCATTGTCCATGATTGACGCACAATATCGGCGAATCAACTTAATGGTAGAAGACGCCATCAATGGAATTCAAGAACGTCAAAAACTTGATCAGTTTTTATCTCAGCGGAGGCTAAATCCGTATGATTTTTAAGGAGGTCGGCCAAACGATGGATCCATTGCTTGTTAATGTTGCTGAAGGACATCATATTGATGCTAGAGTCGTAGAGGAAATTCTGCAGGTAGAAAAAGACCATGTGTATCAAAAAAGCCGTCATACTCGTGGGCCTATCAGACAGATTATTGCTGAGATGAGCGAGCAGGAGGGTTCGGATCAATGATTTTCAATTCTCTTCGCATAAATAACTACCGCGCCTACTATGGGGAAAGTATCTTTGATTTCCCTATAGAGGGCGAACGGAACATCAGCATCCTTTATGCTGATAATGATGTGGGAAAATCTTGTTTTTTTTCAGCAATTTTATTCTGCTTATATGGTCCTAAAGACAGTGATGATCTCAAAGATCTCATCAATGTAAATGCGCAATCGGAGAAATCTTATCATACTGAAGTTTCTCTGTTTATTGAAAACGGCCAGGATAAGATTGAGATCTCTCGTGCCATTGATTTGCGTGGGAAACTGGATGCCACTCCAAGCAGCAAAGATTTTAAATGCACGTTGGAGTTGATCAAAAATGGTGTTCCGTTAAGCAGTGACGAAGATGAGAAAGCCGACTTTATCAATTCCCTTGTACATGAAGACGCCTCGCAGTACTTCTTCTTTGACGGCGAAAAAATCAACGACTATAGTACAGCCAGTGGAAGTCAATATAAAGATGCCATTGCTCGTGTGCTTGGCATTAAAGAAATTGACAATGCCGTAGAAGATCTTCACTTACTGAAAAAAGAGTTTGAGAAAATTCGGGATGCTTGGATTCATACCCAAAATAAGTATCAAGATATTTTGCAGCAAAAGGAAGAAGCGGACCAGAAAGTTGCTGAGCAGGAAGCCTTGTTGGAGCAGTATGAGCGAGAAATCAATGCTGCTAACGAACAGATTCAAAAGGATGAAGATAAACTAAAGGATTTCAAAGAAATTTCTGAAAAGGTCACTCAAAAGCAGAAATTGTCTGAAGAAATCAAGCAGCTCACGGAAGACTTGAAACGTGTCAGAGGGGAACAATCTGAGTGTTTTCAAAAGAATGCCACCCTCATGTTGGCAGCTTCTATTTTTGCAAAAATACAGCAGGATACTCCTGCCGAGCCGGCAGGATATCACATCACTGAGCCGGTGAAAGAGTACCTGGTTCGTCTTATAGAGCAGCCTATCTGCATATGCGGCGAACCAATGACAGATTCCCGTAAAGAAAAGATTCAGGCATTCATTCGCGATCATTTGATTACAGACGATGCCGTTCTCGTTGAAAAGGAGCGTCACACCTTATTTAATACCTGCGCGCAATACCAAGCACATGGATTTGAGACACGTGCCGCCTACTTTTCTCTGTGCGAGGAGATCTGGAAAAAAGATAAGGAGCGTTCTGCCAAAAGGGAAGAATTTGAGCACCTACGAAAAGATATTGGTTCCTTTAATGAAGAAGCGGGAGAACGCATCATCCAAAACATTGCTAACACAGAGGCAAAAAAACAGGAGGCAGAAACGCGTCGCACGCGGACACTGGTTCTATTAGAGCAAGACCAAGAAAAACTTGCTCAATTGGAGGAAAAACTTGCGGAACTTAGTCAGCTGGACAAAGAGGGAGCTTTGTGTCAGAAGAAATTAGAAAATACAATCGCGTTGGAAAAGGTTTTCAGTGAGTATCGAAATCGTCTTCTGGAAGAGAAACGTGCTTCTGTGGAAAAGTACGCCACTGAGGTTTTCTTGAAAATTACGAATGCTCCCAAAAAGTACAAAGGCATTAAGATTTCTAAGGATTATAGTCTGTTGCTCGAACTTACAAACGGCGAAACCTATCAGATTGAGCCCGGCCGCACACTGAATCCTTCAACCGGTCAGTCTAAGGTGATTAGCCTTTCTTACATTGCCGGCTTGAACCGCTCCTCCAACTTTGCCGCACCGGTTATCATTGATAACCCCCTTGGCCTGTTTTCGGATGAACATCGTGCTGCAATCACCCGCTTTTTGCCGCATATGGGCAAGCAGGTGATTTTTATGGTCTCCACCGGTGACCTGACTGAGAAGTATCAAAATGAGCTGAAACCTTATGTCAAGACTGTGTACAAGCTTGAAAACCACAGTGATCAAACCTGGCCCAAGACGGTGATTGCAAGCAAGGAGGTATATTGAAAATGGCAGAACAAGAATTCTTTTCAATAAATCCTTCTACCCATATTCGAACCACATCTGAGAACCGACCTTTCTATGATCTCCTAGTAGATGAAAAACATATTTTTTCAACAAAATATCAGCTATACACATTTGCGATCATGGTTGCACTGAGAGCTGGTGTCGCACCAGATTCTGCGACGAAAAGTTTGGACATTTGCTTGGTGGGAAATGTGGACAAAGATAATTTTGCAGTAGCCAAAGGATTGGTTGCTCACCTTTGCCCGGAAATCAATAATGGCAGTGACCTTTTAAAACGTATGAATGAGTACGCCGACGCTGGCATTGCAATTTTGCGCACTGACTATGAAAATAGCGATGAGGACTTTGATCCGAGTGTATATCTCGAATAAAGAGAGGCTACGGCAGATGTATTTGCCGTAGCCTCTTTTCTCTTTATAAGCAGGAAATCAGAGGGGCGGGGGTGCGGAGGATAAAAAGTTGCGCAAGTCATACCGCCACATCAAAGACGCCTGTCTATATTCTATAGTGCTGAATCCACTGGGGGACTTTTAAAATGATATTGACTTTACCCATATATTAGTCATTTTTTCTTGTCGCTGATTAATTGTATCTGGTGTCCAATTCTCGACAGACGCTAACTCCTGCGTCAGCTTCATATCGGTATCATGTTCATACACATCTTTTTTTGAAGGGAAATCTTTATTTAGGGCCTTTGACTGGGCAGCCTTAGTTAAAAAAGCGTAATTTCCTAAACGTTCCTGATATAAAACACAATTTTCAATAGAACCAAACTGGTCGATCCAATATTTTCCTGACGAGGTTAAATGATTAATAGTACGCGGAAGAATATGTTCAACAGTATTATCACTTCGACCGGAAGAGGTCCAAATTTCTTTTCGATTAAATCCATCAGCCTCGTACACACAGAGCATATAATGCGTAAGTGGAGATTGAAATGGCAAAGAAAGAGTTAGTAATTCGGCTTTAAATTGTGCATCAGGCGCTTTTTCAAGGAATTTCTCACGCAGCATTTCAATACTAAATTCCGGGTCACATGCCCAGGCACTAATATCCTTCTCTATAGAAGTTGGCTTATTCTTGAGCACACTTATATACCGAATTAGAAAGTTTAAACATAGCTGAACTACTTTCTCAAAAGATACCTCATCATGTGGATATTTTCTTAATGCTGCCAGTAAAATCGGATGAGCTAAATCATAGCGCATCTTGTTCATATCATATAATGTATCTTTAATGATTTTGCTTTTCCATGGATAATCTCCACCCGGATTACAAAAACCATTATAGTAAACACTATACTCATTTAACTCTTTAACCATTTTTTTTGCTTCTTCAAAACCTTTGGAACTGATATAATCGCGACTTGTTTTATAAAGTGCCTGTGCGGTAGTATATCCTTTAAATGCTCTCCAGTAATGAAGTATATACTTCTTTAAATCGTCTTTGTTCTCTATGTTGTCACACATTTGTTCCCACTCATCTTTGAGTGCCTCAAATTCATCCAGAGAATGTGTAGCAAAGGTCTGGAATAATTTATTCTTTATTAGATCTACCGCATTAAGAACTAAACCTCGATCATTAAGTGTCTCAAAAATCAGGAAAGCATCTGCTTCCTCTTCAACTATCATTGTGACCAACTCGACTCGGTCAAGGACACACATATGAAGTGCCTTTAGATACTCGTATGCATCTTCTTCTGATTTACAGCAATCCAGTCGTTCCTCTACCGCAAGTTTGATCCGATTATATGCATCAAAGATAGCTTGATTTTGACTAAATTCGGAGTTCTCTATATATTTTTTCTTGATATCTTCTCTGACTTCATCTGAGGCATCGTGCGCTTTTATAATAAACTCATCAAAAAATTTCTTATTAAACTCTCCTAAAATAAGACGACTTCCATTGATTTCTCCATCGTCATTTAAATATACAAGTTTCCTAAATAACTCATCAGCTCGAGACTTTGCCTTATCTACGAAACGCTCTGATTTAAGTTGCCCCAAAATAACATACAAAAAAATGAAAATAGTAGTCATGCGCTGTTGGCCATCAATTAAGTCAACAGAATCCTGTCGAGACTCACGTTTAGCCATAGTAATAGCACCCAAAAAATGACGTGCATCTGTTTTGGGCGAATGAATTACATTAAAAATATCGTCAAGGAATTCATCAATATGAGAACTTTTCCAAGAGTAGCTACGTTGATATGCTGGTACATAAAAGCAATACTTTCCTAATAACTCGCGAACTGTTTGGTTTTCTGCATCCATTATTCGTGTTTTCGAGCCGCTCGCAGTGGATGAAGAATTAATTGCAGCAATTTGCTGTCGTGGGAAAACAAAAGTCTCTGCAATAGCAGTTGTAGTAGTACTATAGTTCGCCGCTATTTTGTAAACCGTATCCCCCTGTTTGTTTGTAGACTTAGAGAAAAAGCGATCTTGGCAAGAATAAGTACGATCTATACCAATGCAATGACGATGAATTGCTCTTGTAACAATGCTGACAGGCTGTTTTGCAGGAAGTGGGTGCAGACCACGAGCAATGACTTCTTCTGTAATTTTTTTTGCAGTAAGTCCGTCAGGATAATCTTTTAGTATCTCATATACAGCTTTGGGAACAAACATGCTTCACACTCCTCGTCTGCGTAAACTTCCAAAATTCGTCATAATTCATTATACTGCTGTTGGATACTAACGACAACCTTAAGTTTATATTATAAAAATTTTTCTATTATAAGAAAAACAAATCATCTTTCCTAAGAAGCATTAATAGCAATGGAATTATTTATTTGGTACATTACTTGTGCCACAATAATATGGAAAATTAACTTAAAGAGGGAGAGAAATGACAGAAGTAGTTGCAGCTCTGATCTGGGATCAGGACAAGTTCATGATTTGCCAGCGTCCGGCTAATAAAGCACGAGGACTGCTGTGGGAATTTGTGGGCGGTAAGGTGGAACCTGGTGGAACAAAGGAACAGGCTCTGATGCGCGAGTGCCAAGAGGAACTTGCTATCACACCGGATGTGGGAAAGGTATTCATGGATGTGGTTCACGAGTATCCAGATCTGACTGTCCACCTGACCTTATTTAATGCGTCTATTCGCGAAGGGACTCCCCAAAAGCTGGAGCATAATGATATCCGCTGGATCAAAGTAGATGAAATCGACGGATATGACTTCTGCCCAGCAGATGAAGTAATTCTGAGAAAACTAAAAGCCATCAAGTGACCTTGGATATTGGATAAAACACATCCAAACTATCTAAAACATGTCATCTGTAGAGAAAGGAAATAGGACGATGAAGGTCATCTGCTTTGGTGACTCCAACACCTACGGCTATGATCCCCGGAGCTATTTCGGCGGTCGCTATGATGCGGACAGCCGATGGGTGGACATTCTAACCACAGAAACTGGATGGACTGTCTGTAACATGGGACAGAATGGTCGGGAGATTCCCTCCTCTGCCCCTTCCTTCCCTGCTGACACAGAGCTGCTGATCATCATGCTAGGAACTAACGATCTGCTCCAGGGACGGAGCCCGGAGCAAGCCGCTGAAAGGCTGGAGAGGTTCCTCTCCGGCATATCCTTGGATCGAAAGAAGATCCTCCTGATCGCACCGCCGTCGGTAACTCTAGGAGCATGGGTTCCCAATCTGCAGCTCATTGATGACTCCCATGCCTTCGCCCAACTCTGTCAAGTCCTGGCGGAGCGAATGGGCATCCGCTTTGCAGATGCCGGAACGTGGAACATTTCCCTGGCCTATGACGGCGTACACTTTACAGCGCAGGGCCACAAAGCCTTTGCCGCCGGACTTCTGGAGGAACTCAAATGAAACGAATTTTACCTCTGCTGCTCTCCCTGCTGCTGACCGGTTGCGGCGGGAATGCCACCGACGGTGCCTATCAGCAGATCACCCAAGAAGAGGCCAAAGAGATGATGGACAGCCAGGAGGTCATCATCCTGGATGTGCGGGAACAGGACGAGTATGACAGCGGCCACATTCCCGGCGCCGTGCTGCTGCCGGTGGGAACCATTGATGAAACCACCGCCGCCGAGGTGATCCCTGAGAAGGACTCCACAGTGCTGGTATACTGCCGCAGTGGAAACCGCAGCAAGACCGCGTCCTCTGCTCTGGCTGACTTGGGCTACACAAACATCTATGAATTCGGTGGTATCAATACCTGGCCCTATGAGACGGAGCCGTAAGAGATCCGCATGAGGTATCAGCTATGAAACAGATGACCTGGGATGATTACTACGGAAGCTTCTGCGACTGGTCGCCCAGCACCCAGAAGAACTACACCTACCGTCTGTCCGACTACGGACCGGCGGATGAGCTATGGGAGGTGGCGCAGGAGCTGGCCTTCCAAGATGAAGCCTTTTCCGCAAAGTTTCTGGAAAAGGCGCTGGCCGCCGGTGTCCGCTTTACGCCGGAGCAGGTGCTGGAAATGTGGTGGGCACGGTGGAGGAGTCTGCCCTGAGTAAAATTGTGGAGCGGACAGACATGCCCTTTGACCGGGAACAGCTGGAAGAGATCTACATGACGATCGACGACGCCTCCTTCCAGAAAATCTCCCGGCAGGCGAAGATCGACGTGTTCGATGACGAGGCAGCTGCCTATGAACAGCCCGAGCAGATCCAGTACATCCTCCCGAAAAAGAAAAAGTGGGCCTATTCACTGCGCTAGCTGCTTTCGCGGCAGGGTCCGCGCTGGCCGGCAGGGGCAAAAAGAAGCATGATGGGCACTGTGACGGCGACTGCGCCAACTGTCCACCCCACTACGGGTATCGCTATGGCCGCTGGTACTACGGAAAAGGCCATCAGTACGGCTGTGAACTTAGCGGAAACAAGGGGGACGGAAGTCTGTAAACGGTATAAAATCTACATCGCCTATACAAAGAGTTGAAGAAAAGTTTTTTGTATAATTTCGGTTTGTTTTTTTACCGTTTCCGCTCCAGTTTATTTGCTTTCCGTCACTCTTTAGAGGTGCTGTTTCCATGTGTTCCACACCGCACTGTGGCTAAAACTGTGGTCAAAAACACCCCCATGCCTTTTACAAGTACCGCATGGGAACGATAAAGGGCGGGGGCGTTTTTCCTCAACCCACGGATCAGAATTTGCGGAACATGAAACAAAAAAACAATCGGAACTCCCTCAAGTATGAAAAAGGCGCCCCACATAGCTGGTCATGGGGGAACAGGCATGGTATAATGACGGTGAAAATCCACATACCCAGAGGTGAGCTCATGTACCGCATCGCCGTTTGCGAAGATGACCCGCGCACCGCGGAACAAAATAAAACAGCAGCCTGCCGTGTGCTGGAGGGAAAAAGTCGTGTCCAGGGCCGGGACTATGACATCGACGTGTTCCACACCGCCCCTCCGCTCATGGAGCGGCTGGCGGGAGACCCGGACGCCTACCAGCTCCTGCTGCTGGACATCCAGCTGGACGGGGACAACGGCGTGGAGCTGGCCCGCTTCCTGCGGGAGCACCAAGTGGGCGCCTCTATCATCTACATCACGGACCACCCCGGCTTCGCCCTGGACAGCTTCCCCACCTACCCGCTGGAATACCTGCTCAAGCCGGTGGATGAGGCGCGGCTGGCCGCCGCTCTGGATTGGGACTGGCGGCAAAGACATATCCAGCAAAAGCGACCGGTGCTGCGTGTGGGCGGTCGGCTCATTCCTCTGGATGAGATCACCTATCTGGAGATTGCCGGACGAAAGACCGCCATCCACACCAAAGAGGAGCGGATCGAGTACGCCGTCCCCCTTTCCAAGCTGAAAGAGGATTTTCAAACGCAGGGCTTTTGCCTAAGCCATTTCAGCTATCTGGTCAATCTGGCCCATGTGGCGCGGGTAGAGCGGGACGCCCTTACACTGGACACAGGCGAATCCATTCCCGTCAGCCGCCGGTACTATCCCGACCTTATGGCCCGCTATGTGGAATCTCTGAAATGAAAACTCCGCTGCATCCCACAAGGAAGCAGCGGAGTTTTTCTATGATTCTGTCTCAGGCAGCAGCAGGGCGGTACTGGCGGAAAAGGAGTCCCCGGCGGCTTTCAGGACCAGCTCACTGTGATACTTCCGGGCGGTGGCCCGGGCGGACTTGAGTCCCATACCGTGGAGGACACCGGACTTGGTAGAGCGGTACAGCCCCTCCTCCGGGTCGAAGTTCACCGGGGCGAACCGGGTGTTTTCTACTCCCACATACAGGTATTCACCCCGGATGTGCATGGTCACCCGGAGCCACTTTTCCGCCCCCTCGGGGGCTTTTTCGTTGGCCTCCAGGGCGTTTTCCAACAAGTTCATCAGCAGAGGGCAAAGGTCGCTGTTGGGGATGGGAAGCTCAGGCGGCAGATCCACCTTTGTCTCGGCGCGGACGCCTGTCTCCGCGCCCCGGGCCAGCATGGCTGTCAGAACGGTGTCCACCGCCGGGTGGACGGTGTAGCCGCTGCTTCGGTTCAGCTCCGGCCGCTGGGCCAGAGCGGAGAGATACTTCTGAATCTCCGCCATATCTCCCTCCCGACACAGGCCCTGAAGGGCGGTGACATGGTGCCGCAGGTCGTGGCGAAGGGTCTGGATCTCCTCATTGTGCTTCCGAAGATTTTCATAGTTTTCCCGGATCAGTTCCCCACGTTGGAGGAGAAGCCGCTCCTCGGTGCGGCGCTGGGATTCCCGCCGGAACAAGTCAATGAAGGCGGCCAGGATGCCGACAGCCATGGTCAGCGCGGACCACGGCCACAGCAGGAAGCGGGGCAGGCCGCTCCGGAAGCCGGTCCGGAGATGGAACATCAGCTCACGCCCCCATGCGGGATCGGCCACAGCGTGGACGCCGCAGACTGCCGCCCCCAGTCCCAGGGCCGCCAGGAACAGCGGTGCGAACAGGCGGTAGAAGCCGTTCCCCCGCTTTCTCCAGACCAGGGAGAGGACGGCGGCGGCCAGCAGGCCCAGCAGGCCGGCGTACTCCGAGACGGAGGTCAGGACAGAGGCGGCGGAGGCCCGCCCTGGCAGGGCGAGGACCCCGTGGACCGCCGCCGCCCCCCACAAAAGCCAGCGAAGCCGCCCGCTACCCCTTTCTCCCAGGAAGACCAGCAGGGCGGTCAGGCACAGGGTGCGGCTCAGGGCGTTGACGTCCGTTTGCGGGAAGGGAAAGTAGTGGGTCAGGAAGCTGGTGCTGCCCAACCGGGCCAGCATGAGGGAAAAGGCCGCCAGAGTGAAGATCAGTAGTCCCACATCCCACCGGCCCCGGAAGCCCTGCCATAAAAACGCGGCGGAGAGCAGAAGCCCCAGCACAAAGCAGAGGGCCGCGGGGATGGCAGTCTGGAAGCTCTCCGCGATGATCCCGCTCTCATAGGCGTAGCCGCAGTTCAGCCACACCGGCGAAGGGTAGACCGTAGGCTCCATTTCCGGGATCTGCTTTTCCCCCAGGCCGGTGGACTGGGCGATGGTCAGGGTTTTGCCCAGATAGTCCGAGGGCAGGGAGATCTCCAACGGCTCCAGTCGGTCCCAGCCCAGCATGGGCAGCGTCAGCTCTCCCACCCCGCCGGATTGCTCCGGACAGTCCGTGTAGAGGCGCTCCCCGTCCAGAAACACCGCCACACTGCGGTTGACCGTATCCACATATAAAACGGGGCTTTCCACCTCCTCGGTCAAAATCCGGGAGAAGTAAAAGGTCTGCCCCGGCGCGGAGAGACCCGTATAGCCGGTGTCTCCATCCGGCAGCAGGTCTGTTCGCTGTTGCCCCTCCTGGATATAGACCTCCCACTGGACGGTTTCTACGGACAGGTCAAAGGTCTGTTCCGTCATGGGCTGGGTAAAGAACAGCAGCGCCGCAGCGAAAAATCCGCACAGGAGCAGAACCATAAACGCCGCCGCGCCCCGCATGATCCAACGTCTCATTCAGCCCGCCCTCCAGTCTCATGTATTTCCCATTTTAAGAGTAACGGGGAATCTTCCTTCCGTCAAGGGTACGGACTTACCAAGTTTGCAGGAAAATTGACCATGTTTGTAATTTCTCTTGAAACAGCAAAATGTTTCGGTATAGTAGTAGGCGTAAGGAGTTGTGCGCCAGACGGAATGGCTGGCGTGTTGAGATGGAATAAACTTACGGCATACAGAGGTAGATCTGTCTGGTTTTGCGTTGCCAAATAAATATATTATTAAGGGATGAAAGCATGGCCTTATTTGGTTCAGATAAAACGTTGGAAGAAAAAATGGAGCGGACGCTTGAAAAAGCAATCGAGGATATGAATATCCAGCCGTCAGACGGCTTGATCCACGCAGGCGCGTTTGAAGTAGGGATCATTTCGCAGAAGAAAGTTTCTGTACTGACCAACGCAGTTTTAGTACACCTGCAAAAACAGGGCCGGCAAATTGTAGATTTGCAGCTCCATGTGGGCGGAGTCGGTGAAACTGTCCGGTCTGTATCAGCAGTCGTGCTGTACAAATAAATTTTTTAGGGGGAGGAACGATGATGAGACTAAGACAATGGCTGGCGGCATTTTTAGTCGTTGTGATGGTAACAACAACCACGGCATGGGCCGCACCAGCGCAGGAGGAATATGTAACTCGCGGCGAGGCGGTAGAAATGCTCCTGACAGCCGCGGATGATTACCGCCCGGATGCGCAGAAATCTGACATTATCAAAGGATATGGGGACGGGCAGCTGCACGAGGAACAGCCGGTCACCCGTGCGGAAGCGCTGATCATGCTGACCCGCGCCTTTGGCGGGTTCCCGGAATTAAAGGGAAATAATCTGCGGCGGGCGATCCCCAGGGAGGATTTTACCGACATCCCGAAATGGGCAGAAGCGGAGCTGGAGCCTGCATTGGAAGCGGGGATCGTGGAAGGGACCGCGCCAGGGAAATTTTCCCCGGATGAACCCGTGACGGAGCAGCAGCTGGAGCTGTGGATCGACCGCGTATTCACGCTGTACAGCACCAATCTGAAGGACAGCTTTTATTCCACCGTAAACAAGGACGGGCTGGAGACCCTGACCATCCAGGACGGCCAGTCCAGCGCGGGGACGATTGATGATGTGATCAACCTTGTGGATGAGCAAATCGCAGAGGTGATCGCGGATGCCGTCAACAGCGACCCGGAACCCGGCTCCCCGCAGGAAAAGATCAAGATCCTGTACGATAACATCATGGATATGGATGCGCGGAATGCGGCGGGCTACGATCCGATCAAGCCGGACCTTGCCGCCATTGACGCCATCGACAACCTGGAGGATTTGCAGACAACGGAATTGCTGGGGGGAACCGAGCTCGCGCTGGGGCTGTTTGTGGGCTTCGGGGTAGGGATCGATTCGCTGGACAGCAATGTCTACTCCATGAATCTGGTGCCGGCCTCCGCGCCGCTGTCAAAGCAGACTTATACCGGCGGGAACGATACACAGAAGCAGGCATACCTGAAATACATTACGACGCTGCTGACCCTGTGCGGCTGGGATGAGGCGCAGGCCGCGCGGGATGCGCAGGCGGTGTTCAATTTTGATGCGAAACTGTCTGCCGCGTCGCTTTCTCCGGCGGATCAGTATGACCTGGAGAAAATTTATAACGTGTACAGTTATGAGGACCTGTGCAGTGAATTCCCCACCGTGGACATCAACGCAGTCTATGAAAAAGTGGGCTACCAGCCGACGGATACAGTGATCGTTGGCGATGTCGGGCTGATGGAATGCGTATCCGGCCTCCTCACGGAAGAAAATCTGGATATGCTCAAGCTCTATCTGAAAGTAGGCTTGGTGAAATACGGCGCAGGTATGTTCGGCGAGGATTTCCGCGAAGCTACCATTACCTATACGCAGGAATTATTTGGCATTTCCGGCTCCACCCCGCTGGAGACCGTCGCGGCGACCAGGGTCTCGGATTATCTGTACGACTATGTCGGTGAAGCCTATGCCGAAAAATACTGCACCGAGCAGATGAAGGAAGATATTACTGAGATGACGCACGATATCATCGCGGTATATAAGGAACGGATCCAAAACCTGACATGGATGAGCGAGGAGACCAAGGAAAAGGCCATCCTGAAACTGGACCATATGCGCATCAACGTGGGCGCGCCGGACTATGATACGATCACATCCGCGATGGATAATGCGCAGCTCAAAAGCACGGCCGACGGCGGCAGCTATTTCGACAATATGATCGAGATCAGCAGGGCGGTCCAGATGGAAGACGTCCGGCTGTTCGGGACGCCGGTGGATAAGGATCAGTGGATCACCACGCCGCAGGCGGTAAACGCATTTTACATGCCTTCGTTCAATTCCATCAACTTCCCGGCGGCGTTCATGCAGGGTGAGATCTACAGCGAGGACGCCGCCTATGAGGAAAACCTTGGCACGGTCGGCACGGTGATCGCGCATGAGATCTCGCACGCCTTTGATTCCTCCGGGTCGCAGTACGATGAGCAAGGCAACGCGGCGAACTGGTGGACGGAAGCGGACGCCGCGGCGTTTGACGCGCTGTGCCAGGATACCATTGCCTATTATGACGGGCAGGAGGCGGCTCCCGGCATTGTGATGGACGGCGCTTTGACCCTGACGGAAAACATTGCGGATCTGGGTGCGATGGCCTGCGCGACCGCTGTGGGCGAAAAGACGGAAGGGTTTGACTTTGAGGCGTTTTATAAGAGCTACGCGAATTTGTGGCTCTCCACTTCCTCACGAGAAACGGTGCAGTATTACGCGGAAAGCGATACCCACAGCGCGGATGCCATCCGCGTAGACCGTGTGCTACAAAGCACGGACAAATTCTATGAAGTGTTTGGGATCGATGCGGACGACGGGATGTACGTGCCGCCGGAGGAGCGTGTGCATATCTGGTGAGAGTGCGGGAGACAGCTTGACCGCATGATCCGCCGGACAGAGCGGCCCCGTAAAACAGCATAGGGTGGTGCAGGTCAGCTGCACCACCCTATGTCGGCAGAAGAAACTGGCTTCCGTCTGCACGGAAATGATACAGAAGAAAAGAGGAAAAGGGGATTGACAAGTCATGATTTGCCGCAATATACTTACGACAGACAGACAGCGGTAAATCTGCTTGTTTTTGTGTTGTCCACATATCACTTTAACAGAGGAAGCAGTTGTCCATTCCGGCCGGATGGATGACCGCTTCCCTTTTGCGTTTTTTGACAGACCACCAAACAGCAACAGGAGGATACCCTATGAAACAGCGAAAAAAGATACGGTATGGGATGGCCGCGCTGCTGCTCATTCTGGGGCTTACCCTGTCCGCCTGTTCACACGGACAGAGTGAAAGCAGCCCAATGGAAAGCAGCCCGCCCGCATCAGCGGGGCAGGAAGAAACCACGCAGCCGGAAACAGATCAACCGGACACTGCCGCAAACGAAGCCATTCTCTATATCGGCATAAGGGACGGCGGCTTTACGGAATACCCGATGACCTATGAAGGCTCCCTGACCCCGGAGGTATTGATTGCCGGGATTGGAGACCTGACCGGCTGGGATATGACCCTTGCCGAAGATGTGGCCACCGGCAAAGGCGGCATGAGCGTGTGCTTTGCGGACAGCTCCGCGCTCTTTACCGGGCCGCCCGAACCACAGAACGAGGAATTTTTTATGTTCAGCGCGGAGCAGCTTGCGCAGACCATTCTGGACAGCACCCAAAAGACGCTGCAAATGGCATTTACCGGCGAGGGCGGTGACCCGGACGCGCTGGATATTTACTACTATATGGAGGGTGAACAGCCGCTGGAACTGCCGGACATTGGCAGGGAATGGCCGTTGGATCAGCCCTACGTGTGGTAAAGCCGTATGGAGGCGGGAACCAATGAGGAAACGTATGATGCGAATCAGAAAACGATTATTCAGCTGGCTGCTCTGCGGCGCGGTGCTGATCTCCCTCTGTCCGCAACCGGCATTGGCCGTGGGCGTACAGGGCAGCGGTGTTGCCACAGAAGAAAGCGGCCTGTGCGAACACCACCCGGATCATACCGCTGGGTGCGGTTATTCCGAGGGTACGCCCTGCGGCTATGTCTGTGAGATATGCAATCCGCAAGATAACGGAGAACCAGGAGCTGTGACGGAGGAAACCCAGCCTGTTCCCCCATCCAACGCCCTGGCGCTTACCCCGGAGCAGGTGCAGGCGCTGATCGACGCCCTGCCCACTTTGGAAGAATTGCAGGCCATGACGCGGGAGGAGCAGGACGCGGTTTATGAAAAGCTGCAAGCGGCCAATGAGGCCTACGAGGCCCTGACGGACGAGCAGAAGGCCACCGTCACCGGCGCGGAGCTTTTTGACAGCCTGTTTGACTGCTTTAACGGGATGGTAAACGCGCTGGCCGAGGCTGTGTCCTATCGGTATTACGAGAACGGACAGTGGAAAACAGGAAGTGTCAGTGATTATACCGAGGTTATCTCCCAGGCATATTCTGAGTTCTGGGAGAACGGTTGTATGTGCTTAAAACAGATCAGACCTTCAATAGCCGTATCCAGATTACCGGTACTGTCCATCTTGTTTTGATGGACGGCTGTACGCTGACTGCCAGCGATGGTATTCAGGTAGAGCCTTTCGGCTACGAGCGAAACGACTGTCGAGTGGTCCGCTGACGGCTTGCCGGATGGCTTGACGCTGGACAAGAGTTCCGGGGCGATCAGCGGAACGCCGACAAAAGCAGCCAGCGCATCCGTTACAATTACCACCCCCCCAGGGGACGACTACAAAGAACCAGCAGACTTTTACACTGACCATCCATAAAGGCGCGGCAGACCTCGGCACATTGAAAGTAACCAACGGAGGCAACTAAGACAACGACCTTTACCTACGGCGACACCATCACCGTCTCCGGGACGATCAAGGCTTCCGGCACCGCGCCCCAGGCCAACACCCTGGCCGCGCCCGGAAAAAATCAGGCGGCGCTGTTCCTGGGCGGCACCCAGCTCACCGATCCAGTAGCGGTTGCGGGCAACGGGAGCTTTACCATCAGCTACAAGACAAGTGAGAAAGGGATCCAGGCCACCGGACAGGCACAGATCCTCACCGTGAAATACGGCGGCAGCGATGATCTGAACGAAGGCAGCGCAGCCTGCTCCATCACGCTGAATCCCAAGAAGGTACAGGCCGAGGTGGACGGAGCCATCACCAAGCCCTTTGACCAGACCGCCAAGGCCCATGTGACACTGAAGCTCGCGGAGGGCGCGCTGGTCAACAGCAGCGATGATGTAACGGTCTCCGCTCCGGATGCGGCTTATGAAAAAACGGATGTTGACAACGGCATCGCCATCAACCTGGGAACCTTGCAGGTTGATGGGAATGATAAGAGCTTCTATCAGGTGATTGCCCCCGCAGACGTGAGGGGGGCGATCACCCAAAACGACAGCACATTCACCGCCGCCACGGTGGACAGCGTAGAGAGCGATACGACAAAGACCGTATTCACCTACGGCGATACGATTGTTGTGAAGGTGGTCGGGCCATCCCCCAGGGCGGCGAACGCGCTGTCTGTGGAACAAAAAACGATTGCCCTTCTCTATGGGGAAGCTGTGCTGGACACTGAAACGGTATCCGAGTATGGCGGCACATATTATCTGACCTATGAGACCGCCGGGCAGAAGATCCCCACCGGAAACAGCATCCAGCTGCAGGTTGTGTACGGCGGAAACGGTAATCTGAAAGAGAGCACCGCCAATGTTTCGGTCACCTTGAACCCCAAGCCAGTCACCGCTGTTGTGGAGAATGAAATTACCAAGTTCTACGATGGGGAAAAGAACGCCGCCGTTACCCTGGCCTTTGGGGAAGGCGCGATCCTGACCGGCGATGAGGTGAATGTTTCCGCTCCCAACGCGGCATACACCACCGCCGAAGCCGGGACGGGAATCGCCATCAACTTTGGCAGCTTGACCGTAACCGGCAAGGACGCGGGATGATATCAGGTATCGGCCCCGTCCAATGTGACCGGCACGATCACCCAGAGCGGGAGCGATTTGGGCGAAATCAAGTGCTATGAACAGAGAGACAGAGAGACGCCGGCCACCAGCTTCACCTACGGCGATACCATCGTGGTGGAGTTCACCCCTACCCCCACGGGAGAGCCCCCGGCTGTCAACGCCCTGGCCGCCGGAACCGATCAGGCGGTGCTGAAATGGGGCGAGGTGGAGCTTGCCGCCGCCCAAAAAGACCAGTCCGGCGCCTACACCCTGACCTACCGCACCGGCGATCAGAAACTTGAACTGGGCGAGCATACCCTGACCGTGGAGTACGGCGGGAACAGCAGCATGGCCGGAAAGAGCGCCACCATAAATGTGACCCTCTCCCCGAAGCCGGTCCAGCTCCAGGTTGCCGACATTTCCAAGGTCTACGATAAGACTGCGGGCATTGTGATCCCCGTGAGCATCGCTCCAGGAGATAAGGTAAATGCGGGGGACCAGATCACCGTCACGGCCTCCGGCCAGTTTGAGCAGGCGGACGTGGGGGATGACATCCCCATTCGGGATGTCAAAATGGAAACCACCGGAGAGGACGCCAAGTGGTACGAAACGAGCATCCTGGATAATCTCACTGGCTCCATCACCAAGAGCGATAGTTCGCTGAAGGTGGAAATGGAGGAAGCATATACCTACGGCAATACCATCACAATCAAAGTGACGCCGGACATCTCCGCAGTCAACGCCCTGAGCGCAGAGCCCAAGCTGATCTATAATGGCAAAGTCATCACCGAAGCCACTGATGAGGACGGGGACGGCGTGTATGTGCTGGAATACCAGACTACGGAAAAGGAACTGCCCATCGGCACATACCAAATCACCATCTCCTTCGGCGGCGACCACAACCTGAACCCGCAGACCTGGACCGGAAACATCACGCTGAACCAGAAGCCCGTTGATGCCGCCATCGCTGGCGCGATCACTAAGCCCTATGACGGCGATGCGGATATTACGCTCAACCTGAATGTGAATGATCTGGAGAGCGGCGACAGCGTGACCGGCACCATGGCCGGCACCTACGACACCCAGAACGTGGGCGATGGCAAGACCATAGCCATCAGCGGAGAACCGAACTGGACTGGGGACAGCCAGTGGTACAACATCACCGTTCCTAAAACCGCCCACCGGCTCCATCACCAGGAGCAGCGGCAGCACGCTGGAAACAACGGTGAAGAACGGCGAGACGGAGACAAAAGGCTTCACCTACGGCGACGACATAATCATTGTTGTCACACCCAAACCGGACAACACGCCGCCCGCCAACCAGGCCCTGCTTGCGGATGACGCGCCCGCCATGGAGCTGTTCTATGGCGAGGACAATCTGAACGCCGAGGTACAGGAGGCGGATGGCGTCTACACCCTGACCTACCAGACCGCAGACAAAAGGCCGCCCATCGGTACCGGCCTGACCCTCACCGTGAAATTCCACGGCGACAGCAATATAGGGAGCGGCGAGGCCGTCATTGAGGGCGTCACCCTGGCGAAGAAGTCTGTGAGCGCCGTGGTGGACGGGACTGTGACAAAGCCCTATGACCAGAATACCGATGTGCCTGTCAGCTTCAAGGTGGAGAAAGACCTTGTGGGCGAGGACACTGTGACCGGGACAACCACCGGCGCCTTTGAGGACAAAAATGTGGGGACCGGGAAGGCTGTCACGGTGGACGCCGGGGATGTGGTCTGGAACGAGACCAGCCAGTGATAGCTTTTAACATGTATTGTGCGACTATTACACTATTATAGATGTCGCTTGAGAGCCTTTATTCATTAGATCTAAAAAAATAGATCTAAAAAGTATAATGGTAGCATTAGTTATTATTTATTTCATAGAGTTCTATCTCTTGTTCCTTTACATATACCCCAATATACTGAAGCCAGTTGGATGAGCTACCTCCGATGACCAACAAAATTGGTTCTGGACATCCTAGGTCTTCGTCTTTAGATAAATTGACCATTGTTTTCAAATCTAGTGCAGATGGCTTAGGAGAAGCATTGGGATGATAATGCCACTCCCCTAAATAATATTGCTGCTTTTGCCACGCTCTTTTTAGCTTCATAATAATGCCCCGCGTACTCCGTACGAATGAACACAAAGTTTGCTTGGATTCTGCTGGAGCTCCTGTTATAGTGGTTATTTCTGCCCATTTCAAATCATCAGAGTATCTGCCGATGAGGATTCCGCCTGTCTCATAAGGATATGAATTCATACATAAACTATGAATATACTCTAGCTCCTGATCCGGCAACTTAACACCATAGCTTCCATTAAAGCTCTCGTAATATTTAAAGGTCTCAATTTTCTCGATATTCATATTGTTTCTCAATCAATCGCAGGCCATTAAAAAGTCCATCTTCAGTCTGTGTTTCATAGATTAATGAGATCCCTTTTTCTGTTGAATTTTGTACAAAAGCTTCTAATGCCTTGACTGTGGTACAAGCGGCAAACCACATATCATCTGCCCTGGCAGGAAATAATGGATGCCAGCAGCCAATGCCATCCCGAGGAAGCGCATCTAGATTAAAATCATTGGAATCTTTTTGAAAATATGGTTCGACTAAATTAAGAAAATTTTCAAAGTGAGGCAGTTTTGTCCTTTGAATATTAATATACAGTCGTTTTGCACCAAGTCCAACAGAACTTGAGCAGAATACAATTTTTCGCTTCCACTCTGTTGCAGATAATAACGCCAATACTTGATCCTCGCCAGTGGAATCAATGATAATATCAAAACTGCTCAAGTCTGGTACTAATGCCCCAGTTTCATCTATATCTAAATACCTTTCTGCATAAGTAGTGTGAATGTTAGGGTCAATATTCGTTAACCTTTTAGCTACAAGTTTACTTTTGGACTGATAAAGATCTGTCATACATAAAGTATGACGGCAAAGATTTCCCATTTCTAAAGCATTTCCATCGATACAGGTGAGTTGTGTTGCCCCAGCACGAGTCAACAGTTCTGCAATAGAAGCGCCCAAGCTACCGAGCCCAATCATAACTATACGCTGATTCGCAAGCCTATTTGCAAGCTTTCCACGCCCCTTAATCGTGCGTGCGCTCCAGTTTTCGCTGCGAATCCATGATAGTTCCATACTATCCAGGAATATCTTTGCTTTGTCATTCATCCACCAGCCCGCTTCACTCGGGCGGTAGCCTTTTCTTGCTCCGTAAGTCTGAGGAATGCTAAGTCGCTTGCCAGAATGAAAAACTCTATTTGTATATTTTCCGCAGGATAGAGCAGGAAGCTCTATAGCCTGCCAAGTCATCTCGTGGGAATCTTCACCGATATGTGCTGGGATTGGAAAACCAACCAAAAGCAGATGCCGCCTCCCATCTCTGGCTTTGGGGGCAAATGATTTCAAAATGGCCAGCAAATCAATGCCCTGATTAGTGCATATCTGCTTCAACTGACATAGGTTAGTGGGAACTTGCCAGTTATTAATAACTGGTACTTCTTTTAATCTGATCCAAAGTGCATTTTCATAGTTTTTTTCCCTTATTGCCGTTCCCCAAACCGGTTGATAGATTACCTTCTGAGAATCAATGGAGCGAAAGCTCCGAATCATTGCTATGGATTGCTCTGATGAAAGTTGCCTACGAACGATTCTTGCAATTCCACAACGCTCATCCGTACTTTCCCAGATCATCATGGAAACACAATCCTCTTGAAAAGCAAAGACTGTCTGTATATGAGAGACTGGAAAATCTGGTAACTCAAAGGCATCCCCATTTTTTATTAATCTCTCTTCTGCAGCCGCACGGAGCCACAAAACAGCTCTTTGCATATTCCAAAAGAGCCGTTCATCAACTGTGAACGGCTCTTTTTCAGGAACGCGGATGCCAAGAGTCTGATCAATAAGATCAACACAGAGTTTTCCTTTACGCCACAAATGGTTTTCTTCCTCAAAAGCATTGATCGATTGATGTGGAAATGTATTTGTTATACTATTTTTGCAGCTCGGATATATAGCAATAGTTCCAAAGGGATAAACAGTTTCCGCAGTAACAAACCATTCTGTTACTCTGGGAATATCTTTGCCATCATGGTCCAAACAAACCCTAATGTGAAGATAAAAACGTTTTGTAACTACATCCCAAGTCCAATCTTTCAGCAAAATTATTTCTGGTATTTCTTCAATCCGGCGCCGCCCGCGTCGCAAATTCTCAGTTGGATTCTGACTCATCCAAACCTCCCAACAGGAACGCCCTTACTTTCCTGTACTCTCGGAGTAAATCCTCCGTTTTTTCCATAATAGGATGGAAATTCATCGCAATCTTTGAAGAAAGATTTCCAAAGGTTAACACTCTCTTCTATATCAGCGCTATCATAAGCTGCTCTAGCAAGCCTTGCACCGCCGCAAACCGCCTTATAGAAAGTGTCATAATCCTCATCTGAGAGCATCTCAAATACGTCATGCTCAGGAACCCCCCGGTCTGGGAGGAATGGCTTTTTAGGATAACATTCCGCAATGCACTCCAAGGTTCCGACGATGCCCTCTGCAACACTTGTGATTCCATCTGGACAACACTCTCCCACAAAATGTTCCAACGGATAGCTTTTCGGATGCTTGAGGCTAGGTAGTTCCAATCGTCGCCACCATTTGATCGCTTTAACTACATTTACATAATTACCTTTGCAAATTTGATTTTTTCTCTTGGTCCAACGGATCTGCTCTAAAGGATGCGTTCGATACCATTGATTTTCGACATTATCTGGAATCAGTAAAGGCTCCGCCCTCCATTGTTGGCCAGTAGAATCACTTTCGAAAAATCTTTCCAGTGAATCTAAGCGGTAATTTTCCAAAAGTGACTGCTGATAGCCCGAGAGATCATCGACTGTGAATGCGGATGAAAGGCCAGCACATTCAATGGCCCTTTTCACCTCTTCGCTGGGAGCTGCGGTAATTACTAGATCCATATCTACTTCGGGCAAAGAAATACCGATCGAACGCTTTTGCTGTTCGTAGTTCTGATAGTACTTCTTTACAAAGGGTGTAATTATGGCAAATGCTTCTTGGGCAGAAACGGTATCATGATCAATATTAGTAACTACAATTACATCTACATCCACCTTTTTTCCTGGTGCTGGTTTAATACAAGTTGACCTAGCATAGCTACCCTGTAAAAAACTTTCAACGAGTAAATCTTTTGTAAGGTCATCAGATTTGAGTTGTTCTCGAAGCTCGGTGTGTGCGGAGATCAACGCTTTTTTCAAATTGTCAGGTAGCCGAATATTAGTCAAGAAATCCTGAAAATAAGTTTGTATTGCGCTCATTCAAGTCCTCCTTTCCCGTCAAACTGAATGGACGGTATGTAAGAGCAGTTGCCTCGTTGTTCAAAATCATATTCGTACAGAATACACTTTCCAAATGGACGGGATACTTGCCCAAGATGAAACATAAACGCATTAGGCGCGGCAGCAAAAATATGGAGATATGCTCGCCTTTCAACGGTGCTTCGTCCTGCCAATGCGGCATAAACTTCCATTGCCAGTTTTGAGGAGTGGGTGCCATTTTGAATAGAAAAGCCAGTGCTACCTGTGTCCTCTGGTGAGAAATTAATAATCCGTCCAACGTGAACCCCCTGTTCTTTCAGGTATCGCTCCACATCAGAGCAAATATTGTGCCTCACGTTGAGGATAAGCGCGGTGTCAAATGTATCTTCATCTCTTGCTATATGTTCTACCTTCCAATTCTGATATTGGGTTCGATCGCATTTGTCAAATTCCCATATTTCTGGTCCCAAAATTGTTTTTTGAACAGGACAAATATCCACACCGGATTTAGTATCAAAAACACGACCTGCAGCAAAAGCGATGGAACCATGGGCTTCCAGCATAATTTGGTAAGCTTGCTGCACCTCTGTATTTTCTCTCAAAAAATCTTGAACAGGCTTACCGATATCAACCGTCCAGTCAAAATCCGGTTTCAAAAATCTACCTTCAAATTTGTCTTGTAAATCTAACAGAATTGACGTCTCTTGGGTAAGTCTTTCAGAACCTCTTGAAAAACACAAAATTCCAATTGCTTTTCGTACCTTGGTGTACTTCTTGATAATTAATTCGATTCGCTTGTTCAACTCCAGGCTGAAAATTGTTCGATCGGTATAGCCATCTTTTGTTGATTGAAGAAGTTCCTCCTCAACCATTGCGTCCACAAGTAAAGATACTTGGGGATGCTCCAAGGAATGTCCACTATCATATGCATATTTCCAAAGAGCCTCTCGAACAAGGCTCTTCAAACTATCTGGATCGAATGGCAACACTTTAAAATCCACATTAATATCTTTTAGTAATTGAGTTTCAAATTTTTCTAACTGTTTTTTACCTGTTGCATCCAACTTACCCGTTTGAAACTTGGTAATAGCGTTCATAAAATCCACAGCTGATACCGCACAATTTCCGATTAAAACCAAGCAATACCGCTGGCAGGGATAATCAGTGATGATATCTTTTAACCACTTAGAAATATCGCCCTTTGAAAAAGAGTTGACCGTCGATTTAACTTGGATCGCATCTGTAATTGTATCTGCGCTCTTTAAAGCAATATCTACCTTGTCACCTTCTGTTGGAAATTCAATGTAAATCCTATCCCAATCATTTCGCCTTAATGCTTCTAGAACAGCAACAATCCCTTGATATAGATAACCTCTGCCGCCTTCTTTTCCGCCCATAATACGCCTTTCTATTTATTGAAAGAGTACAACCAACTGATTACAATATATTGTACGAAGAGGTGGTAATAAAGTCAACATATCAAGGAATTATTTACCAATTATTAATAGTTTAAATAGAATGTGCTATACAACACATCATTCAATTATCAACTGCATGACTTTTACTTAATGTAAAAAATTACATTAGCCCGGGCGGTTTTGGGTGTGCTGTCCCGATGCCTGGCCAGCGTAAACAGCCGCAAACCGCCACTTGGGATTACTCTGAATGAAAGCTGTATAATACGCAATCTGGTTTTCCAGGCTTGAATTTTGTTTCTCCTGATTCGTGCTGGTACGGCAATAGGCTGCAACCCGCAGCTGCTGGTCTCAAATAGGATGGTCCTTCTGCGTATACGGGATCTTGATCACATGTTGAAACATAAGAAGCCCTCCATGATACATACTGTCGACCAGTTTGTCATGAAGGGCGGGAAAATGAAAAAGCTGCATTTCGGTTCAAAGAACCAAAATGCAGCTTTTAACATAGTCTGAATGTCATTAAAGGATCTGTGGAAATCCAGTAATATCAATGGTTTGTAAGCAGTCGGCAAAAGGCTTCATCTTAAATTGTACGCTCCCACACTTTCACTTGCGTGATTACATCACGCAGACGATCACCACCAACCATATACTCCAGAATTTCGTCGGCGGTATCACACCATTTCTCAGTACGAGTGTTTACTTCCACAGAGCCAGCCTGACAAATCACCATTTTAGGCGCTGCATCTGCCGCAGGAGAAATACAGCCAAAGCAACAGTACAGCACGCCATTCCACTCGAACTGGACTTCGCCGCCGCGCCGCATACACTGTTTGAAATCACTGATTGTTTTAAACCTATTATCTTCAAGGCTGTTTGTGCCGACCCATGTTGCCATGTTCGTGTTCCTCCCGTACAAAAAGCTCTTGGTAGTCTGTTCTTTGCCGAAGTGAAAGCCTGACTGATCCCATATGATGCTATGTTGGTGTGGAACTTCATGATACTTGGGGAAACCATGGTTTGTATGGTGAATTTCCAAATATGCTTTTCCGTCAGGACCAATCAGCGTTTCAATAAGCTCTCCTTTTGCCGTATAGGTATATTTTGTTTCGCCCGGCTCTCCCCAGAATCGCTCATCCTCTGGTTTTGACGGTTTGATTTCTCCGCCGTAGGCGCTTCCTCCGCCTTTTCCAATTAGGTACGGCTCTATTGTATCACGATTATTACTGGATGTGCCGCCAATTTTAAAGGCATCCAAATCTTCACGATGGAAACTTCGTTCATAGTTCATATACCGCCAAGAACTGCGTTCGTAATCCACATGGATAATGTTGCCCTGCATTTCGGGAAACGGTGTATTATAACAGATAATTTTTTCCGGATCAATGCGCCGCAGCATCTCGTTGTATCCTGCCATGAACCATTCTTTCTGGTCGCAGCGGTTGTCATGCTCTGAGGCCATATAAGTGGAGACAGCAACAACGCTTCCTTTTTCAATCCCTTCAAAGCAGAAATCAAACGTGGATTCATCTCCCCAGTTGACAGTTGGAATGACCCGGAGCCCTTTGGATGCCCAGTAAGCGCCACACCAGCGATTACGAAATACATTGTAAAGTTGCATAACAGGCGCCATCTCCAGGTACATACTGAAATCCGGCGACAGCACCGCGCGGTAGCGGGAGAGTTTTTCAATGTCATTGTCCGGGTTCTTCCAGACCCTCTCAAAGCGATAGTCATATAGGAAGAAGTGTACCATGCGGTCTAGGTGATTCTGGTCCTCCAAATGGGTTTTGTCAAAACCGATCAACAAAAGATCATCGAAGTCTCCGGGACTTTCTTGGAACTTAGGAATGATGGGGATTTTTAACTTTCCTTTGCCGGGAAACTGGTTGCGAAGCAGTTTCTGACTGGTTCGGTAGTTGTAATTTTCTTCGGTCATAGATAGCCCTCCTGTATGTAGTAAGGAACAAGTCCTTCTGCATACAGGTTCCCAAACAAAAAAAGTTGCACATTCCTGTGCAACAACATGAGAAAATTTACAAATTGGCAGTAAAAAATCGGAGTACCCCAAAGGATACTCCGATGGTCCGAGTGGAGCGATTCGAACGCTCGGCCCCGTGATCCCAAACGCTTGAACCAAATTTTTTATGGTGATTTGTAGTGCTTTCCGGCGATTTTCGCTCGGTATCGAATATTTTTTGACGCTCTTAAATCCGCTGTTTCCGGGTGTTCCGTTCCTGACTGTGGTCAAATATGGGGTCAAAAACGCTTCCTGACCAGGGGCGGCAGGTGTCTGCCAGTCCCGGCCCGGAAGCGTTTTTTTCGTGGATCTGGGTTTGGGGTATTGTACCTCTGCCGTGACGGTTAGGCAAGTCTTTTTTTCCCGCCAGGCGCCTCAATTCTTGGCACGCCATATTCAAAGAATAAAAGCCCGACCTACCTATCCAACAGCCACTGAATGCCGGCGACCGTCCGCGTGATTCCATGGACGAAGTGGTTGCCAAGATTCAGTTTGAGCACTGTGTCGATGCCCTTTCTCTGGTAAAACGCCCGAATCTCCTCGGTATTCTTACGGACCGTTCTCAGAACCGGATTACGGGTCTTGGCTTCTTTGTCTCCCAGGGAGAAGTAGATGCAGTCCGGCCAGCATTTCGGCTCACGGGAAAAGACGTATTCCTTGAAACCAGGAAACCACAGGGAACCGGACATGCACCCTACCCGAGAGAACACATCCGTCTGGTAGATGGCGTACAGGACGAACAGGCCAGCCAGTGAGTACCCTGCGATCCCCCACCATGCCGGGGTCCCGTCCAGGTCTTTTTCTGCTCCGGGTATGATTTCCTCCACCAGTAGCCGCAGATAGTCGTCCGCCCCACCTGTAAAGGGTTCTCCTTTCTTGAGAGCCGCCAGACTGTCCCAGGGCGGTATGTTGTGTTTCCAGTCCAAATTGCTGATGACCACTAAAGTGAAGGATAGATAGTCAGCGGCCTGCGCAACCTTAAACATCTTTTGTCCTTCATTGGAGAAGGTGTTGAGGTAGATTGCCGGCGTCCCTACTTTTGCCCCTGGGGAAACAGATATGCTTTTGCCGTCTATTGTAAAGGTTGGCTTTTTACTTACCCCAATTTCTGCTTTAATGATGGATATCCGTTGAAAAAAGAATTGTTTTCCTCATTGTACAGCAAAGAGACTTTGGATACAACAGATGCAAGATACGGGAACCGCATTGAGTTCTGTTGTAAAAAACCAAAATCGTGCGAACACATGATTTTCTTGCGTATTTCTGCCGAATATGCTATCATTATACACAACGCTGTCAGGTGTTGGAATAGACCTTGGCGGAACGACCGCATAAACCAAAAGCTCTGCCGCTTGGCAGAGCTTTTTTGTTTATCAGTATGGAGGAATCTTCTATGGCAGTCAGTTATAAAAAGTTTTGGAAGCTGCTTATTGACAAAGACTTGAAGGAGAAAGACTTATGTGCAAAGGCGGGGATCAGTCCAGCCTCTGTTACCAAGATGGGACGGAACAGGCATAATCACAGAAATTCTTTTGAAGATTTGTACGGCACTGAACTGTGGTATTGAGGATATCATGGAGATTGTTCCAGACGACATAAAGTAAAGGAGGAAATGATAAGGTATGGCTTCTTCCCAAAAACTGAGTTTGCGCGCATACAGCTTCTGCTTTAGAAAGTGGAAAGGTAAAGATCCGGAGCAAATGCTGCTTCTTAACTCTGAAGCAGTCTTTAAACGTCTACAAGGTAGTGAAGAGCAAACGTATAGATATGCGTCCGCGTTAGATTTGATTGTTGATTTTATTAGTGACAATATAGACGTGGATGATAAAGAAGACAACCAGCAACTTTTCAATTGTGCATTTGATAATGCGAACCAAGGAGAAACTGACTCTTACCGGTATTTAATTTTCACCGTTTATGCTGGTTATTATGGATATGCGTCTGAATTGGTAAACAGAAAGACCAAAAGCACTGTTCATAAAAAAAGCCGAGATGAGGCAGATGTCAAGCCATTCTATGTTGTAATTATTATACCCAAGGATACGGAGATAAGTAAAGCACAGAGAGGCCTTATTTTCTTTCAGGAGATAGGGATTTATGGTGTTAAAACTGTAACGACGAAGGCAATGCAGGAATTTTTTTCACAGAAATTAGGGCTAACATTTAGAACACAAAATCTGGCTCCGGATTTCTATCTCAAAAAGCTGTTCGAAAGTGGAATTATACAGAAAATCAAATTAGCACGAAATATCCAAAGCGCTGATGCAGCTGATAAGCTTTATGGCGAAGGCTACGGACGAGAGGAACGTACTCTGGTACCCATCAAAATAACCGCACAGTTAAAAGCGAAATTAAAGCATGTGTCGGAAGCAAAGTATAATTTCTATACATATGACAATCACGATTATCCTGAAGTAAAAATGGTAGTAAAGATAGGGGACCGGCTGAGAACGATCAACCTTCATGGGTTAGACGAATTGTCAGTGGAGGAGGCACTCCCTGATGACCTTTTGCTGCCTGACGGAACAATAGATTTTCCAAACTTTCAAAACCATATGCTTAATGTTGCCAAAGAATATATAGAACACCTACCAAATAAGTTTTAAGAAATAGAGGGTAAATGGTTGTTGATAATGGAGAATGTATTGAAAATATCGAAGGTGTGTGTATCACCCATAGTGCTTTTCATCCTGGCACTGATAATTCTATTAGTCTATGTTTTTAAAGCTGGGACAAATTATTTAAATATTGGGAAAATTTTCAAAGATTATATCTCTATATTCTCCAATGCCAAAAAGCATCTATGGATTTTTTGGGGTGTACCAGTGCTTTTGTCTGGTGCCTTGGTTCAAGTCACTGTGCTTACGAGCGGATTAGCTGAGAATTTGTGCGTATTCCTATCTATATTGGTTTCCGCTTTTTTTGCGATGCTATCTATCCTGGTAAGCAAAGATGCAACAAAACAAGCCTCAAAACTGTATGAACAGGTACTGAAAGAAACTGCTTCTACAGTTTTGCTGGAGATAGTCCTATGCATGGTGTCGTTGGTAATTTCACTGTCAATCATCTTCCTCGATACCAGTATGACGCAATGGGTTCAAGTTATTATTAGCCTATTCGAATACTATCTGCTTTTTGCTATGCTTCTAAATATGTTAATACTAATCAAACGCTTTAAGTCCCTAATTGATAATGGATAACAAAAAGCAGAGACACAAAAACTGAAACTAGCGTTTTTACTGTAAAAAAAGACATCCCCCGGCGTGTTGCAAACTATGCGTCCATTGCCAGTGCGACAGCGGGCAGGATCACCATCCGCAATCAGTGAAGCCGCTGAGGTTCCTGCTCAGCTAAGGGTAATTTTAGCTTTAACTGTCTGCTGATGTTCTGCTCGGAGGAAGTGTGGGACTATGTAGTACATGAACTGTGTCACTGCAAAGAGTTGCCCCCCGACGTTCAGGGCGCAGGTGGAACGTGTATTGCCTTGGTACAAAGCGCAATATTAATGGCTGAAAGAGAGCGGAAACAAGATCGTGGGGAGGCTTGAAGTGTGACTGAGGTAGTGGCTCTCATTTTGGATTAAGACCAGTTTATGATTTGCCAGCACCCCGTCCACAAGGCAAGAGGGCGGTCTGCTGAGGGAGTTTGAAGGAGACTAGGTAGAGCCCGGAGAAACCAAAGAACAGGCACTCATTCGGGATGGTAATCCCTAGAAACTGGAGCATACTGGCATCTGTCGGATTACGGTGGAGGGGATTGACCAATTTGAGTTCTGCCCAGCAGATGAGGAGATTTTGGACAAGCCGAAGATGGTAAAATGACTTTTGCGATACTACGCCATAGGTAAGGAGGGGCTTTTGCGATGACGGGAGAAAAATTTACATTGATGCAGTACCCGGTAAGTGCGATTCTGGGCCTGATTGCGGCTGAAGATTTTGTTATCCCGGAAATTCAGCGTCCATTTGTCTGGAAACGTAGCCAGGTGAGAGATTTAATTGATTCCCTGTATCAGGGCTATCCAACGGGCTACATTATCACCTGGAAAAATCCAGACGTCCGGACGAAAGACGGCGGCCGCTCGAATGGAAAGAAAGTACTGATTGACGGCCAGCAGCGGATCACCGCATTGATGGCGGCCATTGCCGGGCAGGAGGTTCTGGACGAAGACTTTAACCGCGACCGCATCAAAATCGCGTTCAATCCTCTGGCCTCGGATGACAGCAAACGCTTTGCTGTGCAGGATGCCTCCCACTTGAAGGACAAGAGATGGATCCCAGACATTTCCGCTGTATTTTCTGTTGATTTTAAACAGAGAGCCTTTGAAAACGCATATGCCAAGGAAAACCCAGCCGTAGATTTGGACGAGTTGTCCGAAACGCTCAGCAAGCTTAAAGGCATTACTAATCGTCAGATCGGTGTCATTGAGCTGGACCATACGCTGGATATCGACGAGGTGACGGAAATCTTTATCCGCATCAACTCCAAGGGTACGGCGCTGAGCCAATCCGATTTTGTGATGTCAAAAATGGCGGCGGACATCGAGCACGGTGGAAGTATTATGCGGAAAGCGGTGGACTATTTCTGCCATCTGGCCGTGAAACCCGAATTTTATGCGCAGTTGGTTCGTGATTTAGAATTCCAGCAGTCAAAGTATGCCCCAAAACTCCAGTGGCTGGCCAAGGACCATGAGGATATCTACGACCCAGATTATGGTGATATGCTACGGGTGTCCTTTATGCATCAATTCCATCGGGGAAAACTCGCGGATCTGGTGAGCCTGCTCTCGGGCAGAGATTTTAAGACAAAGGAGTTCCGGGAGGATATTGTCGCCGACTCCTATCAGAAGCTGGATCAGGGCCTGTTGAATTTCATGAACCACTACAACTTTGATCAATTCGTTTTGGCGATCAAAGGCGCCGGCTTCTGTTCCAGCAAGCTGCTGAACTCAGCCATGACGATGGATTTCGCGTACACCCTCTACCTGCTTCTCCTGAGTGATCCTGCAATCCCCAACGACCAGATTAAGCGGTATGTTCAGAAGTGGTTCGTCCTGTCCACCCTTACTTCCCGTTACATTGGCTCGCCGGAATCCCAGATGGACCGCGATATGCGCAGCATGGAAGAAAAGGGGTTTCTCGCCTTTCTGGAGGAAGTGGAGGCCTCTGCACTCTCGGATACGTTCTGGTCCGTTACACTGCCTCAGAATCTGGAGACGTCCGCTGTCAACAGCCCGGTTTTCAATGTATTTCTGGCCGCACAGATCCGCTTGAACGCAAACTCGCTCCTGATGCACGGTACAAAGGTGAGCGACCTGATTGCGATTTCCGGGGACATTCATCACATCTTTCCACGCGCCTACTTGAAAAAGAATGGCGTGGACAGTAAGACGAAATATAATCAGGTTGCCAATTATATTTACTTAGATACACAAGTCAATAAAGCAATCAGTGACTCAGCGCCCTGTGACTACTTCAAAAGGGCGTTCCAGCAATGTGAATCCAAGGTGCCCTCTTTAGGAAATATCACAGATAGCACCGCTTTAAATCTAAATTTGGAGGAGAACTGCATTCCTCCGACAATTGTGGAGATGGACGCCTCGTGCTATGACGCTTTTTTAGCAGAGCGGCGAAAGTTGATGGCGGCAATGATGAAACGATACTATAAAAGTTTGTAAGGCCGCTATTGAAAACTCAAGGTTCTAGGTATTATTTATATACATTGATATTGATACTTTATTTGCTATAATAAGGAAATACAAGTTTAACATTCTAACATAATGAGGGAAGCATCTATGAATGAAACCAATTCCAGTAGCATCGGCTTTGAAAAGCAAATTTGGGAAGCCGCCTGCGTCCTACGCGGTAATATGGATGCCTCGGAATATAAATCCGTAGTTTTGGGCCTGATTTTCTTGAAGTATATCTCAGACCGTTTTGAAGCCAAGTATAAGGAACTGGTAGAGGAAGGCGATGGCTTCGAGGAGGACAAGGACGAATATACCGCTGAAAATATCTTCTTCGTGCCGGAGAACGCCCGGTGGGAGGTGATTGCCGCTGCCGCCCACACGCCGGAAATCGGCACTGTGATCGACGACGCCATGCGCAGCATTGAGAAAGAGAACAAGCGGCTGAAAGATATTCTGCCTAAGAACTTTGCCCGCCCGGAACTGGATAAACGCCGGCTGGGCGAAGTGGTCGATCTGTTCACCAATATTCAGATGATCGAGCACGGCGAGAGCAAGGATATTTTAGGCCGCACCTACGAATACTGCCTTGCTAAATTCGCGGAGCAGGAAGGGAAAAACGCTGGCGAATTTTACACGCCCTCCTGCGTGGTCCGCACACTGGTAGAGGTGTTGCAGCCGTTCAATGGCCGTGTCTATGACCCCTGCTGCGGTTCGGGCGGGATGTTTGTCCAGTCCGCGAAGTTCATTGAGAACCACGGCGGCAACATCAACAAGATTTCCGTGTTCGGTCAGGACTCCAACCCCACCACCTGGAAGATGGCCCAGATGAACCTGGCCATCCGGGGGATCGAGGCGGATCTGGGTAAATTCAATGCCGATACCTTCTTCAACGACTGTCACCCCCAGCTCAAGGCCGACTATATCATGGCCAATCCGCCCTTCAACCTCTCCGGCTGGGGGCAGGAGAAGCTGCTGGACGATGTGCGCTGGAAGTACGGCACGCCGCCTGCCGGCAATGCCAACTTCGCATGGCTTCAGCACATGATCTGGCATCTGGCCCCCAACGGCCGCATCGGCATGGTGCTGGCCAACGGCTCCCTGTCCTCCCAGTCCGGCGGCGAGGGTGAGATCCGCAAAAACATCATTGAGGACGATCTGGTGGACTGCATCGTGGCCATGCCGTCCCAGCTGTTCTACACCACGCAGATCCCGGTCTCCCTCTGGTTCCTGGCCAGAAACAAGAAGCAGAAGGGCAAGACGCTCTTTATCGACGCCCGGAAAATGGGGACTATGGTGACCCGCAAGCTGCGGGAGCTGACTAACGAGGATATTCAGAAGATCACCTCCATCTATAATGCCTTTGTGGACGGCACCCTGGAGGATGTCAAGGGCTTCTGCGCGGTGGCCACCACCCAGGACATCGCCAAGCAGGACTACATCCTCACGCCGGGACGCTATGTGGGCATCGAGGAGCAGGAGGATGACGGCGAACCGTTCGAGGAAAAGATGGGACGGTTGACTTCCGAACTGTCGAAGCTGTTTGCGAAGTCCCACGAGCTGGAGGCACAGATCAAGGAGCGGCTGGGGGCGATTGGGTATGAAATCTGAGTTGAAGAAAGTACCTATTGAAAGTTTGTGTATTGGAATTTATGATGGCCCCCACGCTACTCCTCCCAAAAGTGACTCTGGCGCTGTGTTTTTGGGCATATCAAATTTCTCAAATGGTAGGCTCGATTTATCAAATATCCGCTATATCTCTGAAGATGATTTACCTAAATGGACGAAACGAGTTACACCAAAGGCGCATGATATCGTCTTTTCTTATGAAGCAATATTGAATCTTTATGCTATCATCCCAGAAGGATTTTATGGGTGTTTAGGTCGGAGAATGGCTCTTATGCGGCCAGATGAAAGCAAAGTTGATTACAGATTTCTCTACTATTATATGTATTCTTCACAGTGGCGAGAAGAAATTGAGCGGCATAAAGTAAATGGTTCAACAGTGGATAGAATACCGTTGGTTTCGTTCCCCTCTTTTATAGTTAATCTTCCAAGCATGGCCACTCAGAAATACATTGCAGAGATATTATCTGTACTGGACGAAAAAATTGAACTGAACAATAGGCTAAACGATAATTTACGGCAGCAAGCACAAGCACTGTATAAACAGTGTTTCCCGTA
>ERZ1106929.670-NODE-670-length-36066-cov-9.876760_pt1 | contig 36066 bp, 28 predicted proteins | sample MGYA00403662_ERZ1106929 | MGnify/ENA primary metagenome ERZ1106929 (study PRJEB35170, sample SAMEA104062442) | human gut metagenome | biome: human gut; feature: human-associated habitat; material: faeces | place: Denmark | collected 2013-02-20 ... | reverse complement strand
AAAAGGTCAGCTCCAGCTGGGAAAACAGCTCCGGCACGCCCTCCGTGCTGCACAGGGCGTCAAAATCCACCGGCTCCGCCTGCCCGGCATAGCTGATGCCGTCCAAAGCGCCCATGCTCTCGCTGGTAAAAGTGTTGCCGGATATGGTACCTTCTCCGTCCACATCTCCCGCCACAGCGCCCAGATAGGCGGAGCCCTCGTCGATGGTCACCAGAGTATGGCAGCTGACCAGAGTGGCCCCCAGTCCAGCCACACCGCCCACATAGTCCCCGCCGGACAGGCGGCACTTGCTCCAGCTGTCCCGGATACTGCCCCAGGAGGCCCCGGCGATGCCGCCCACATAGTCGCCGTCGCTGCTGGAGACCGCGCCGTAATTTTCGCAGTTCCCCACTCGTCCCAGATCCATCAGACCCACGATACCGCCGGTGTAGTTCTGTTTTCCGGTGATCTCTCCCGTATTGATGCAGGAGGCGACCACGGCTTTGGTCTGATAGCGGAAGTCTAGAGAGCGGTCCCCCTCCTGGATCAGGTCGTCCTCCGGGTCAAAATCGTACTCAATGGCCATGGAGCCCACGATTCCGGCCACATTGATATCTCCCTCCACAGTTCCGTCATTTCGGGCGTCGGACAGATACCCTGTATCCGTGGTCTCGGGCGCTTCGTCCGACACATCCTCAAAGCGGTCCTCAAATTCCTCATCCGAACCCTCCAGAATGTCCCGCAGCAGATCGGTAATGACGCCGAACTGCTGGTTGATGGCGTCCAGATCGTCCAGCAGAATGTCCGTGCTGCTGGACATGGACTCCCGCAGGGCGTCCCCGTCGTCCAGCAGGCCGGAGAAGATGTCCCCCAGGGCGTCCCCCTGCTCCCGCAGGCCGCTGCTGATGGGGTGGATGGTAATGGTGGGCATCTCCGACAGCTCATGCAGTACATCATAGAGGTCCTTACTGAGATTTGAGGTCAGAGAGGCCAGCTCCTCCATGGTATCTCCGGCGTTTTGCAGCTCATCCATAACGTCTCCGGCCTGCTCCAGCAGTTCCCGCAGCCGGCGGACGGCGTCCTCTCCGCTGTCCACGCCGCGCTCCAGCGTCCGCAGCGCGGAGGCCAGACTATCCCCGGCGGCCCGGGCCTCCCGGCGGGCGGCCTCCAGCTCCTCAGTATCCACAGAGGGCAGCACCAGCTTCGCCGCGGCCGCTCCGAGTTCCTGCGCGGCTGTCTTCGCGTCTCCCAGGCTGGCATAGATGGCGGTCAATTCAGCCCGGATCGCCCCACTTGCGGTCTGGGCAGCCTCCGTTCCGGCCAGTGCCGCAAGGGCGTCCTCCACCTCCGCAGCGGCCTGCTCTGCGGCGGCGATGGCATTATTCAGCTCATCCAGCGCTGTTTGCAGATCCTTCCCGGCTTCAGTGTCTCCCAAATGTTTCAGGATGTCGTCCACCTCTGCCTGCGCAGCCGCAAGCTGCTGGGACGCCGTCTGCAATCTCTCATAGGCGGAGGTCAAATCCGGCTCCCCGCCGGGGCCGGCATCCGCCAGCGCCTTGGCCAGCTCCGCGCCGGCCTCCCCAAATGCCTGACCGGCGGCCAGCAGATTCCCGGCTGCGGTTTGCAGGCGTACCAGGGCGTCCGGATCGTCCGCGCCGGTCCGGACCACCTGGGCAAGCGCGTCGCCGACTTCCCGCAGACAGCCCGGCAGAGCCCCGCAGGCGGTCTGAAATGCCGCCAGCTTTTCCTGTATCACATCCCACTCCGGCGTCCCCTGGAGCTCGCTCTCCGCCTCCTGCAGGATCTGGTGCATCCGCGCAAAGCAGCCGGCAATGTCTGAGAGCGCCGTGGACAGTTCAGAAACTGCCCTCTGAATTTCCGACAGGGCGGTCTCCACGTCCGGTTTTCCCAGCACATTCCGCAGATGGGCCAGGGCCGTTTTGAGGTGCTCCACAGCGTCCCGGCCATGCTGGGCGGCGGAGCCTAAATCCCCCATGGCGTCCTCAAACCGGTCCGCCGCATCTGGGGCCAGGTCGCCGGCCTCCTGGGCCTCGTCCATCACATCATTCATCTGGCCGGCCAGCTCCTCCATCAGATCCATCGCATCTGTGGCGTCGTCCAGAATGGGGTCCAGTTCATCCGTGAGCCAGGAGAGCCGGGCGGACAGGTCATTGATCTCGTCAATATTTTCATTGGTCCAGTCTGTGGCGGAGTCCATCAAATTGCTCATGGCCTCCTGGGCCTCCCCCGCCCGGTCGGAGATGGCCTGCATCCGCTCCGAGATCTCATCGGAGGAACCGCGGACGTCGTCCCCCGTCTGGTCAATCAGCGCGCGCAGCACATCCAATTCATCCAGCAGGTCACCCACCTGTCCCTCGTTGTAGAGCAGACGCACCTCCGGCTCCAGCTGTCCGGCGATACCGCCCACATCCTTCCGTCCCAAAACCGTCCCGGAATTGGTGCAGCCGTTCAGATAGCCGGACTGCCGCCCCACGATGCCGCCGATGTTGTATCCCACGTGGGCGTACCCCACCGCCCCGGTGTTGACGCAGCCCTGCAGAATGCCGGAGGAAAAACCGGTGATACCGCCAATGTCGGTGCAGACCGGCACATTCTCCGCGGCGTTGAGCTGGTCCTGATTCCAATTGTCCAGGTTCAGCTCCGCGTCCACCTCTGTGGTGTTGATGCTGCCGCTGTTCTCACACTGGACAACGGAGCCGTAGTTCTGTCCGGCGATGCCGCCCACATAGTGCTCCCCGGTGACCGAGCCGGAGAAAGAACAGTTGATGATCTGTCCCTGGGCCTCGTTGATGCCCGCAATTCCGCCGATGCTGTCCGCCCCGCTGACCGCCCCGGAAAACGTGCAGTTGGTGATGGTCCCCTGGTTCTCCCCCGCCAGGCCGCCCAGGGTGTTTTTGCGGTCGGTGGGGGCGATACTGCCCGAGACATGGAGATCCCGCACAGCTCCGGTGGGCTGTATGTACCGGAACAGGCCCCGCACATTGCCGCTGCCGGTGATAGACAGGCCGGAGATGGTGTGGCCCTGTCCCTCAAAGGTGCCGCCGAAGGTGGGAATGGGGGAAAAATCCACGCCGGTCAGATCAATGTCCGCCTCCAGATAGACCGTCTTCCCCTGGGACCAGCTGTCCAGGGTACAGTTCCGGGAGAGTTCCGCCAGATCTTCCGTCGTACGGAGGTAGATGGAACCGGCGCTCTCAGCCGCCAGAGCGGCTGGGGCAACGAGAGAGAGAATCAGAACCGCCGCCAGAAGGAGGCTCAGAATTTTACTGATGTTCCGTTTCATTGTCTTTTGAAGCCTCCTTGTTCTGATAGTTTCCGGTCTCCAGCATGCCGGAGACGTCGCCGTAGATCACGCCCTGAATATGGGCGTCCACCACGCCGGAGATCCGGCCCCGAACCCGGCCATTCACATAGACCGTGCCGTGGACCGTCCGGCCGACCTCCGGAACCTTGAGATTGAAGCGGGTCCGCTCCACAACCTGGTCCCCCAAAAACAGGATCTGGGGCAGGATGAACATGACCAGGAACATGGAGATGAGCGTTCCCCGGCACAGGCACTCTCCGATGCCCACAATGGCGGGCTCCGTGGTGATCCGGCCGATCAGAAAACCCGCGGCGGACAGGATGCTCCCCGAGGTGAGCACGGTGGGAAAGGACAGATTCAGCGCCTGAATGACCGCCTCCCGACGGGACATTCTCCCCTTCAGTTCGTTGTACCAGGAGGAGATCACAATGGCATAGTCAATATTGGCCCCCATCTGGATGGAGGTCACCACCAGATAGCTCATGAAGAAAATAGGCTGCTGGGTGATGCCGGGGAAGGAAAAGTTGATCCAGATGCTGCCCTGGATCACCAGAATCAGCAGGAGGGGCAGCCCCACCGACTGGAAGGTGAACAGCAGGACGATGATGACGAACACCACCGACAGCACGCTGATCATCACGTTGTCCCGAGCGAAGGAGACGGACAGGTCATAGTCGCTGGTGGAGTCCCCCACCAGATAGACGCTGCCGGCGTCGTAGTACCGCTCCGCCTCCTGGTGGATGGTCTGGAGGAAGGCAAAGGTCTCCTCCCCCTCCTCCGGAAGGTTCAGGCTGACCAGCATCCGGGTGTAATTTTCTCCCAACAGCTGCTCCTGGGCGTCAGACAGCTGCACGTAGAGGTCGTCCAGATCCGCCTGCTGCTCCTCGTCCAAGTTCACATAGCCCTCCTCCACCTTGTCGTAGGCAAAGAAGAACATATCCATCAGAGGGACCGCATAGTCGTCCAGCCCGCCTACGATCCGGCCGTACTCCTCCTGTTCCGCCGCATAGGCCGCGTATACCAGGCACACCAGCTCGTAGTCCAGGTCCGTCATCTCAGAAAACTGCCGGGGCGTCAGGGCGTCGGTGAGGGTATAGCCGTCCATGACCTCCACGTTGGACAGTCCCATGGCGTAGTCCACCTGGTCGTAGGTCTCCAGACGGTTCAGCAGGGCCTTCTCGCTGGCGTAGTCGCCCTTCGGCACCAGCAGGGCCATGATATTCTGGGTGCCGAAGGTCTCGTTCACCCGCTGCTCCGCGATCTGGGTCTCGTTCTGCCTGGCAGTCTCGATCTGGCTGTATCCGTACACATAGGGGCACTGGTTGGACAGCAGAAAGCCCGCCACAACAGCCACCGCGAACAGGGGCGCCCCCACATAGCGCAGTTTCAGGGTGAGTTTGCCCCAGCGGTCAATTTTGGGGATAAAGCTGCGGTGCTGAGTCTTTTCCATGGCCTTGGAAAAGAGCATCAGCAGGCCCGGCATCAGAGTAAAAACGGACAGCATGCTGAACAAAATGGCTTTGATGAGAACGATTCCCATGTCAAACCCGATTTGGAACTGCATGAACATCATGGCGGCCAGACCGGAGATGGTGGTCAGGCTGCTGGCGGAGATGGAGGGGATGGAGGCGCTGACCGCCGCAATGCAGGCCTCCCGGTCCCCGGCGTACTCCCGCTCCTCCAGGAAGCGGTGGAGCATGATGATGGCGTAGTCGATGGCCAGGGCCAGCTGCAGCACCACGGTCACCGAGTTGGACACAAAGGAGATCTCTCCGAAGATGAAATTCGTCCCCAGGTTCAGCACCGCCGCCGCCACAAAGGTGAGCAGCAGCACCGGGATCTCCGCGTAGGAGCGGGAGGTGAGCAGCAGCACCAGCACGATGATCACCGCCGCCACCGCCAGAATAATCCCCATCTCATTGGCCAGGGAGGCGGCCTGGGAGTTTCCCACGGCGCTGTCGATGTAGAAGTCATAGGGCTCCAGCAGCTCCCGAATGGCGGACAGGGCGGCGAGGCTGATTTCGTCCTCCTCCTCCCCGTCAAAGGTCACGGAGATCAGGGCGTCCGCCCCCTTGAAATACTCCGCGATGTCCTCCGGCGTCTCCGGCTCGCTGTCCTCCTCCGTGTCCGCGCCGACATCGCTGCTCCCAAAGGCGGCCGAGGAGACCCCTTCGATCTGCTCCATCTGCTCCGCCAAGTCCTCCGCCATCTCATAGGTTACATGGGAGACCATGACCCGGGCGGTGGCAAAGGTGGTAAACTCCTCCTCCATAAGGGTCAGCCCCTGGCGGGTCTCCGTGCTTTCAGGCAGATACTCTGTGATGTCGTTGCAGACACTGACCCAGTTCCGGGAGAACAGGCAGAAGATCAGGGCGCAGGCGTAGAGAAAGAAGATGAGATTGCGTTTATCCACAATGAATGTGGCTAGTTTTTCAAAAAAGGACGTTGTTCCGGTGTCTTTGCTCACAATGTTGATTCCTCCTGAATACTGCAGTTGTCCGCCGGGGCGCGCCGGACAAATCGAAAGGACCCGCCGCAAGCGGTTTGCGGCGGGTCAGGGACGCCCTGTCCCGCTGTGGTTCCGGCCGGACGGAAGGCCCTCCGTCTCTCAGCCGGGCTGCCCCTATTTTCTTTCAGCATATGAGATGGAAGCGGTAAATACAAGATGCAGAATATAGTCAAGTGTCAGAAATCTGACACTTGACCTATTTTTGAATCTGTGATAAGTTTGAATGGAAAAAGAGATCCCATCGGGAGAGCATGGGAGGCAGGTATGAAAAAACGGACCTATCTGGCGAGCGATACCGCCAAGCGGGAGATCTGCGCCGCCCTCAAGGGGCTGATGGCACAAAAGCCGCTGACCAAGATCACTGTAACTGAGATTATGCACGCCTGCGGCATGGCCAGGCAGCACTTCTACTACCACTTTGAGGATATCTACGCCGCAGTGCGGTGGATGTTCGAGGAGGAGGCCTTGGTCTTGCTGCGGGAACACGAGGGCGTCACCCTGTGGCAGGACGGCCTGCTTCAGCTGTTCCAATATCTTCAGGAAAACCGGGCGGTCTGTCTGTGCGCCCTGCACTCCATGAGCCGGGAACACCTGAAGGACTTTTTCCGGACTGATCTCCAGGCCATCATCCAGAACACCATCCGGGAGATCGCCGCAGAGCTGCGGTACCCGGCCGACGAGCGGGAGGTCGCGCTGCTGACCAAGGTCTATGTGGGGGCGCTGGCCGGCATGATGGAGGACTGGCTGCTGGGGGAGATCCAGGAGAGCCCGGAGGCTTTGATCCAATTTGTGGATCAGCTGCTGAAGGACCACGTCCGGGGCGCGGCTCTTCGTCTGATGTGGGAGACTCCTGCCTCCAAATTGCCTGGAGGTTGACGTTCACGCTTCGGAAACAGCCTCTCTACCACTCTTCCCAGTGATTTTGACTTCCATCTACTGCAACCATACAACTGATTCCCAACGCTTCCCGCGCGGCCGGGATCGGAAAGGAGAAATTTTTCATGGACGCCATTTCCATTTTAGCAGCATTGGACGAGCACTATCTGCCTCAGCTCCATGTTCTGCTCACCTCCCTTCGTTTGAACAATCCCGGGGAGCACATGGATCTGTATCTGCTCCAGAGCGCCGTCTCTCCGGAGGGGCTGGCCGGAGTGGAGCGGCTGTGCGCCGCCTTCGGCTATGGCTTTTTCCCGGTGCGGGTGGATGACGCCCTGTTTCAGGGCGCCCCTGTCAGCCGTCAGTACCCCAAGGAGATGTACTACCGGCTGCTGGCCTCCCGCCTGCTGCCGGACACGCTGGACCGGGTGCTCTACCTGGACCCGGACATTCTGGTGCTCAACCCCCTGCGCCCCCTGTGGGAGACCGATCTGGAGGGCAACCTCTTTGCGGCGGCCGCCCACACGGGAAAGACAGAGCTGGCCAACAGCGTCAACCGGATGCGCCTCAACAGCGGCAGCGACTACTACAACTCCGGCGTACTGCTGATGGACCTGGCCGCCGCCCGCCGGGAGATCGCCCCGGAGGAGATCTTCCGCTATGTAGCCGATCATAAAAAGGAGCTGCTGCTCCCCGACCAGGACCTGCTCAACGCCCTGTACGGCCGGCGCATCCTGCCCCTGGACGACGCCCTCTGGAACTACGACGCCCGCAACTACAACAACTACCGGCTGCGCAGCGCCGGGGCCCACGACCTGCCCTGGGTGATGGAGCACACCGCCATCCTCCACTTCTGCGGAAAGGCCAAGCCGTGGAAACCCGGCTATGTCTACCGCTTCGGCGTGCTCTACCACCACTACGCCCAGCTGGCCCGGCGGGCCTGCCAAGCATACCGGGCATAAGGAAACGGACCGTGCTTCGTTTCAGTTGAATTTCAGGGGCGGCTGTGATATCCTCATAGAGGAAACGGGAGACGCCCTATGTGGAGATCCACATGCGGAACTATTTTCTGACGGCTGCCCGGGTGAGGGCCTGTCCCTGCTCCGACGGACAGAGGAGATCGTATTTCCGCCAACAGGGCAAGGAAAAATCTGAATATCTCGCCCAGCACAGCCTGAGGTTCCGCGTCCCCCTCACCAACTGTCCCTTTCAATCCGCCGATCGCTTCTATCGCTGGAAAGGAATGACGCTATGCCCTCTGAGTATTACCGTGACGCTCTGAAACGGGCGCAGAAGGAATTTCGCTCCTGCACCGCCAAGGGAGAGTCCCCCTACCTCCCTGTTCTGGACGAATTTGTCTCACAAGAGGATCTGCTGCGGACGGTGGATCTGGGCACCATCCAGGTGCCGCTGGAGTTTGTGGTGGGCACCCAGACGGACGGGCGGACCCAGGCCTTCGCCCGGAACTTCATGCCGTTGATGGAGGAGGAGTCGGAGTTTGCCTTCAAGTGGAAAAAGCTGTGCCAGTCCCAGCTGGAGGAGGGCATCCGGGACCCCATCTCCGCCTATGAGTACCTGAACCGCTACTATGTGACGGAGGGGAACAAGCGGGTCAGCGTCCTCAAGTATTTTGAGGCGGACAGCATCTACGCCCATGTGACCCGCATCCTGCCCAAGCGGACGGACAGCCGGGAGTCCGAGCTGTACTATGAGCTGATCGATTTTTACCGGTGCAGCCGGATCAACTTCATCGAGTTCTCCAAGCCGGGCAGCTACATCCGGCTCCAGGAGCTGGTGGGCAAGCGGGTGGGCGACCCCTGGACCGACGAGGAGCGCAGCGGCTTCTCCACCGCCTACTACTACTTCCGCCGGGCCTATGAGGACAACGGCGGCCGGCGGCTCACCTCCACGGTGGGGGACGCCATGCTGGCCTACATGGAGATCTACGGCTACCCCAGCCTTCGGGGCGTCAGCGGCGAGGAGATCCGGCGGGCGGTGGCCCGGGCCTGGGAGGAGATCACCCTCCAGCAGGAGGAGGAGCCCATCGACGTGAAGCTGACCCCTGAGGAGGAGACCCGGAAGCGGGACCTGCTCTCCAAGATGCTCCCGAAGGCGGCCCCAAAGCCCCTGAAGGTGGCCTTTCTTCACGACAAGGCGCCGGAGACCTCCGGATGGACCTATGGGCATGAGTTGGGCCGCCGTCACTTGGAAACGGTGTTCGCCGGGCAGGTGGAGACTTGCGCCTACTGCAACGCTCTGGACGGAGATCCCCTGGTGGTAATGGAACAGGCCATCCAGGAGGGGTGCCGGGTGCTCTTCACCACCTCCCCCCGTCTCCTCCCCTCCAGCCTGCGGGCGGCTGTGGACCACCCGGAGGCGCTCATCCTGAACTGCTCGCTGAACACCTCCCACCGCTACATCCGCACCTACTACGCCCGGATGTACGAGGTGAAGTTCATCAGCGGCGCCATCGCGGGGGCGCTGGCCGGCGGAGACAGCATCGGCTATGTGGGGGACTACCCCATTTTCGGCCAGGTGGCCTCCATCAACGCCTTCGCGCTGGGGGTCCAGCTGACCAATCCCCGCACCCGGGTCTATCTGGAGTGGTCCTCCGTGTCCAGCGGGGAGACGGCGGTCCAGCGTCTGACCGACCGGGGCATCCGCCTCATCTCCGCCCAGGACCTCACCAAGCTGGGGGGCTGGAAGGACAGCAGCTTCGGCCTCTCCCTGGTGGGGGAGGACGGCCAGGTGAACCTGGCTATGCCGGTCTGGCGGTGGGGCGTGTACTATGAGGAGCTGCTGCGGCGCATCCGAAACAAGTCCTTCCAGGCGGAGTACCAGGAGAGCCGGAAGGCCCTGAACTACTACTGGGGCATGTCCGCCGGCGTGGTGGAGCTGTGCTGCTCGGATAAGCTGCCGGACAGCACCCAGAAGCTGGCCGCCATCCTCCGGGACGGGATCTGCAGCGGGAACTGCCATCCTTTCCACGGTCCCCTGTACGCACAGGGCGGCCGGCAGGTGATCGGAGCCTCCGACACTCTGAGCACAGAGGACATCATCAATATGGACTGGCTGGTGGACAACATTGTGGGCGCCATTCCCACCTATGAGGAGCTGAGCGAGGCCGCCAAGGCCACGGTGGGCATTGTGGGGGTCCCCTCCACCAAGGAAAAACAGACTGACACTTAACACCGGATGGGGGAACGCCGCCCGCTGTCTGGACAGGAGGGCGGAGACATGAGAGTATTGGCTGTCGCGGACAAGGAGTCCGCCTATTACTACGACTACTACACCCCGGGCAAGCTGAGCGAGTTTGACCTGATTCTGGCCTGCGGGGATCTGCGGCGGGAGTACCTGGAATTTCTCGCCACCCTGGCCCGCTGCCCGGTGGTATACGTCCGGGGCAACCACAACGACAGCTTTCTGGATTCGCCGCCCGAGGGCTGCATCTGCGCGGAGGACCGCATCGTGGTCTGCGGCGGCGTGCGGATTCTGGGGCTGGGCGGCTCCCACCGCTATCAGAACGGCCGCAATATGTACACCGAGGGGCAGATGAGCCGCCGCATCCGGAAAATGCAGTTCCAGTTGTGGAAAAACAAGGGGTTCGACATCCTGCTCACCCACGCCCCCGCCCGGCATATCAACGACTTTGACACCCCCTCCCACCAGGGCTTTCAGTGCTTCGTGGGGCTTCTGGACCGGTACCAGCCCAAGTACTTCGTCCACGGCCACATCCACCGAAATTACGGGGTCAACATCCCCCAGTGGACGGTGCGGGGGGAGACCAACATCATCAACGCCTACGACTACTGCAAATTCGACTACTGACGAAATGGCATACAAAAAAACATCCCGGCTTCGGCGGTCCGCCGAAGCCGGGATGTTTTCTGTTCTCTTGGACCGCGTCCGTTTACACCTGCTGGATAAAGCGCAGGAAAGCCGCCTGCCCCTCCGGGGTACGCTTATAGACGCCGGCGCACTCCAGCACCTGGGCAAAGACCAGGCCGGTCTCCCTGCGCACGATGTCCATGGCGTTGTCCGCCGTGAAAGTGTAGTTGGGGGCAAAGCCCTCCGCCCAGTCGGCGTGGGCCGCCGTCAGGGGGTCCTCCCGCAGATCGCCGCCGGTGACCAGCTTGTCCGCCACTGCGGCCAGCTCCGCCTTCAGGCGGGCGGGGAGGACGGCCAGACCCATCACCTCGATGAGGCCGATGTTCTCCTTTTTGATGTGGTGGAGTTCGGCGTGGGGGTGGTAGAGGCCCAGAGGGTGCTCCGGCGTGGTCAGGTTGTTGCGCAGCACCAGGTCCAGCTCATAGTCCTCCCCCCGCCGGCGGGCGATGGGGGTGATGGTGTTGTGGGGCTCTCCGTCGGTCTCCGCCAAAATCATGGCGCTCTCGTCGGTATAACCCCTCCAGGAGGTGAGGATGCGGTCGGCCAGGTCCACCAGCCGGTCGGGCTGGGGGGCAGTGAGGCGGATGACCGACATGGGCCACTTGACGATGCCCGCCCGGACGTCCTCATACCCCGGGAAGGAGATAGCGGTCTCCACCGGGGCCTTCTCCATGGCGAAGGTGTACCGCCCGCCCTGGAAGTGGTCGTGGGCCAGGATGGAGCCGCCCACAATGGGCAGGTCCGCGTTGGAGCCCACAAAGTAGTGGGGGAACTGCCCCACAAAGTCCAGCAGCTTGGCAAAGCAGGCCCGGTCGATCTTCATGGGCACGTGCTCCCGGTTCAGGCAGATGCAGTGCTCGTTGTAGTACACATAGGGGGAGTACTGCAAAAACCAGGGGGAGCCGTTGATGGTGATGGGCACGATGCGGTGATTCTGCCGGGCCGGGTGGTTCACCCGTCCGGCGTAGCCCTCGTTCTCGGCGCACAGCTGGCACCGGGGGTAGTTGGAGGCGGGCAGGTTCCGGGCGGCGGCGATGGCCTTGGGGTCCTTCTCCGGCTTGGACAGGTTGATGGTGATGTCCAGCTCCCCGTACTGGGTGTCCGTTTTCCACTGCACGTCTTTGGCGATGCGGTCCCGGCGGATATAGTTGGTGTCCTGGCTGAACTGATAGTACCAGTCGGTGGCCTGCTTCGGGTCCTGCTCCCGCAGGGCCTGGAACTTCTCGATGACCTGGGCGGGCCGGGGGGTGAGCGCCCCCATCAGCTTGGTGTCGAACAGGTCCCGGTAGACGATGGAGTTCTCCTTGAGCACCCCCCGGGCGTAGGCGTCGTCCAGCAGGGCGTCCAGCACCTGGGGCAGCTCCTCCTCACCGCAGGAGGCGGATTCCGGCAGGGTGCAGCCGTCCAGCTCCAGGACCTCCAGCAGGGCGTTCACCGCCCAGAGCTTCTCAGAGGGCTGGATGAGCTCGCGCTCCAGGGCGTAAGAGATCAGCTTGGCAATGGCCTGATCGCGTTCCATGGTCATCCCTCCTCAAAGCCGTGGGGGTGGCTCTTGTGCCAGGCCCAGGCGGAGGCCACGATGGTGTTCAGGTCGTTGTACTTGGGCTTCCAGCCCAGCACCTGGATGGCCTTCTCCGAGGAGGCGATGAGCTGGGCCGGGTCGCCCGCCCGGCGGGGGGCGATCTTGGCCGGGATGGGGTGGCCGGTGACCGCCCGGGCCACGTCCACCACTTCCTTCACCGTGAAGCCCACGCCGTTGCCCAGGTTGAACACGTTGTTGTCCCCGCCATTGAGCAGGTAGTCCAGGGCCAGGATGTGGGCCTGAGCCAGGTCGGTGACGTGGATATAGTCCCGGATGCAGGTGCCGTCCTTGGTGGGGTAGTCGTCGCCGAAGATGGATACCGCCTCCCGCTGTCCCAGGGGCACCTGGAGGATGATGGGGATGAGGTGGGTCTCCGGGTTGTGGGCCTCGCCGATGGCCCCGGAGGGGTGGGCGCCGCAGGCGTTGAAGTACCGCAGAGCCACATACCGGAGGCCGTGGGCCTTGGACACCCAGCCCATCATGTGCTCCATGGCCAGCTTGGTCTGGCCGTAGCAGTTGGTGGGGACGGTCTTGTCGTCCTCCAGGATGGGCACCCGCTCGGGCTCGCCGTAGGTGGCGGCGGTGGAGGAGAAGACGATCTTATCCACCCCGTGCTCCACCATGGACTTCAGAAGCACCATGGTGCCGTGGAGGTTGTTGTCGTAATACTTCAGGGGATCAGACATGGACTCGCCCACCTGGGAGGAGGCGGCGAAGTGGATGACGCCCTCGATGTGTTCCGCCTGGAACAGGGTGTCCAGGGCGCCCTTGTCCCGGATATCCAGCTGATAGAATTTCGCCTTGGGGTGGACGGCGGCCCGGAAGCCGGTCTGAAGGTTGTCGGCCACCACCACCTCGCGGCCCGCGTCGATGAGTTCATATACCGTGTGGGAGCCGATATAACCGGCTCCGCCCAATACTAAGATCGCCATAGTTCTATGCGCTCCTTTCTTCCATTCGGATCGAAAATCAGCCCCAGAGGACGGTGCCGCCCGCGGGGCGGATGCTCAGCACGTGGCAGCTGCCCGCGCCCAGCGCGCCCTCCACCTGGGATTTGAAGGACTCCAGCAGGTCCAGGGGGACAAAGGCCTGGATGGTGCCGGCGAAGCCGCCGCCGTGGACCCGGCAGGCGCCCCGGCCGTCCAGGGCCCGCTCGGCCACCGTCAGGGCCACGGCCATGGCCTGCTCCTGGACCGCCCCGGTGGGGGTGATGTTCTGGAGCAGCTCCCAGGAGGAGCGGCCCGACTGCTCAACCAGGGTCAGGAAGGCAGCCATGTCCCCCTGCTCCAGTGCGTCGGCCTCCTGCTCCGCGCGCCGGTCGTCGGCGAAGAAGTGGAGGGCCCGGAGGACCGCCCGGTCCCCGGCCGCCTTCCGCAGCTGGGGCAGATGGCTCAGCACCTGGGCCTCGTCCACCTCCCGCAGCACGTTTTTGCCGAAGAAGGCGGCCACCGACCGCATCTCCTTGGGGATGGAGTCGTACTCGCCGGTGAGGGCGGCGTGGCTGGCCCCCGAGTCCACGATGCACAGTGCGTAGCCCAGGGCGTTCAGGTCCACCGCCACCGACCGCACCACGGGGGCGGCGGGGTCGGCGAAGTCGATGGCCACCGCGCCCCCCACGGAGGAGGCGGTCTGGTCCATGAGGCCGCTCTGCTTGCCGAAATAGAGGTTCTCCGCCTTCTGGCCCATCTGGGCGATCTCCACCGCCGTCAGCTCATCCCGGCAGAACAGGTGGTTTTCGATGACGCCCAGCAGCACCTCGCAGGCCGCCGAGGAGGACAGGCCGGAACCGGGCAGCACGTCGGAGAGGGCGTAGGCGTCAAAGCCCGCCACGGGGTAGCCCCGCCGGGCGGCCTGGGCCGCCATTCCCCGCACCAGGGCGGCGGTGGACTCCTTCTCCTCCTCCTTGGGCTCCAGGGTGTCCAGCTCCACCTCCACCAGGGGCCAGCCCTCGGATTGGAAGCGGATGGTGTTGGTGCCGTTGGGAGCGGCGCAGGCGGAAAAATCCAGGTTCACCGCCGCGGCCAGCACCCGTCCGTGCTGGTGGTCGGTGTGGTTGCCGCAGATCTCCGTGCGGCCCGGTGCGGAACACAGCGTCACAGGGGTGTCCTCCCCCCCGCCGAAGGTCCGCTGGAAGCCGTCCAGCAGCTGAGTGACCCGCTGCCGGCCGGGCGCGGGGTCCCCGCACATCAGGCGGGCCAGAGCCTCGTCCAGCTCGCCGGCCGCCAGCGCAGTGCGTACTTCGCCCAAATTATGCATGGTCATCCGAACTCCTTTTTCTCTCCGGGCGGCCGGTCTGTTGCTTCCGGCCGGCCCGGTCTTCTGTCTTTTAATCATAGCACAGCCCGCCTGCTTTTCCAAGCATTCTGTGGGGCCTTCTGACGCGGCGCTGCCCCGGCCGCAGAGCCGGGGAAAAGCCGCCGCAAAGCAGACGGATTCCTATGTCTGCCTTGCAGCGGCTTTCTGCACAAATGAGAAGAATTACTTCTTCTGGACGTACTTGAGGCAGTCCAGCGTGACAGCCACAAGGATGATGATGCCGGAGAACACGAACTGCAGGTTGGTGTCAATGCCCAGCACGGTCAGGGAGTAGGTCAGAGCGGTGAAGATGAACACGCCCACGACCACGCCCGAGATCTTACCGATGCCGCCGGTGAAGGAGATACCGCCCACCACGCAGGCGGCGATGGCGTCCATCTCCCAGCCCTGGCCGTAAGCGGCGGAGCCGGAACCCACCATGCGGATACACTCCAGCCAGGAGCCGAAGCCGTACAGGATGCCGGCCAGCACGAAGGCGCCCACGGTGACCCAGAATACGGAGATACCGGAGACCGACGCGGCCTCGGGGTTGCCGCCCACGGCAAACAGGTTCTTACCGAAGGTGGTCTTGTTCCAGATGAACCACACCACGACCACCGCGGCCACAGCCCACAGAATGATGGTGGGGAAGCCGTTGAACCGGGGAATGATCATGCCGGGGATGCTGGGATCAATGGCGCCGAAAGACACGCCCTTGGTGGAGTAGGTCACCAGGCCGAAGATGACCAGCATGTTGGCCATGGTGGAAATGAAGGGGTGCATTTTAAACTTGGCGGTAAAGAAGCCGGCGATAGTGGTGAAGATCGTACACAGCACGATACAAACCACCAGAGCCAGAAGCACCCGCACCAGCACCGGCATGGTGCTGAAGTCGAAGATGTGTCCGAAGACGCCGCCGGTGTTGGGTCCCTGGTGCATCACGATGGTGGCGGCGGTCATGCCCATGCCCACCATACGGCCGATGGACAGGTCGGTACCGGCCAGCAGGATCAGGCCGGCCACGCCCAGAGCCAGGAACATTCTGGGGGACGCCTGCTGGAGGATGTTCAGGATGTTGTTCATCGTCAGCAGCTGGGTGCCGCCCTTGAGGATGGGGGTGGCAATACAAAGGCCGATGAAGATGATAATGATGGCGATATACAGGCCGTTCTTCAGCAGGAAGTCCCGGCGGTTGAAGGTGTACTTGTAGTTCTCCCAGCGCTGGGCCATCGTCTCAGCAAAGGTGAACTTGGACATGCGCAGCATGTCGATCAGGTGGTACTTGTGATCAAAGGCGGCATGCTGGCGGTCCTTGATCTCCTGGAGGTCCTTGTTCAGGTCCATCTTCGCGTCAAACAGGCGGTTCTTATAGACGTACTTCTCGTCCTTGATCTCCTGCTGGTCGCTGAGCTTGGCCATGGTCTCCTGGTGCTCCTTGTTGAGCTGAGCCACGGCGGCCTGGTACTTCTCCTGAGCCTGGACCTTTTCCGCCTTCCCGCTCTCCACCACGGCCTGGTAGTACTCGCCGAAGTGGCTGTTCAGGTAGCTCTCCGCCTCGGCGATGAGCTTGTCCACCTCGCCCTTGTTCTGGCTCTCCACGGCCTTGGCCTTCTCCAGATCGGCCTTGTACTGGGCCAGCTTGGCCTCTTTCTCCTGCTGGGTATAGATGCGGTCGCGCTTCAGGCTGTCCATGCCGCTCTGGATCTCGACCACCTGGTCGGTGCCGTCCTTGCGCAGGGCGTCAATCTTTGCTTGGATGCCGCCGACATACTCGTCGATCGGCTGGCGGAGCTGCTGTTCCTGTTCCGCCGTGAGAATCTTTGTGTTTTCCGTTGCCATATGCAATTTCTCCCATTATAGGTATTTTGCACTCAGTCGCAAAAGTTCTTCCTGATCGGTCTCCTTGGTATTCACAATCCCGGAGAGGCGTCCGTTGGACATGACGCCGATGCGGTTGGTGATACCCAGGATCTCGGGCATCTCAGAGGAGACGACGATGATCGTCTTGCCCTGCTTTGCCATCTGAATGATCAGCTCATAGATCTCATACTTGGCGCCCACGTCGATGCCGCGGGTGGGCTCGTCCATCATAAAGACCTGGGGCTCCCGCTCCAGCCATTTGCCGAAGATGACCTTCTGCTGGTTGCCGCCGGACAGGCTGGTGATCATGTCGTCCGGCCCCATGCACTTAGTGTGCATGATCTTGATCTCCTTGTTGGTGGCCTTCACCATCTTGGAGTCGGACAGGGCCAGGCCCGTCTTGTACTGCTCCAGACTGGCGATGGTGGTGTTGAAGGTCAGGTCACATTTGAGGAACAGGCCGTTGGCCTTGCGCTCCTCGGTGATCAGGGCGAAGCCGTGCTCGATGGCCTCCTTGGCGTTGTTGAAGTTCATCAGCCGGTTTTTAAAGTAGACGCGGCCCGCGGCTCGGGTGCGCACGCCGAAGATGGTCTCCAGCAGCTCGGTCCGCCCGGCGCCCACCAGGCCGTACAGGCCGAAGATCTCGCCCTCTCTCACGTCGAAGGAGATGTCCTGAAGATGGGGGGCGTACTTGGTGGAGAGGTGCTGGACAGAGAAAATGGTGTCGCCTGGTGTGTTGTCCACCGGAGGGAAGCGGCTCTCCAGGGAGCGGCCCACCATGGCGGTAATCAGCTCGTTCATGTTGGTGTCCTTGGCGGCCTTTGTCATGACCAGATTGCCGTCCCGCAGGACCGAGATCTCATCGCAGATCTCAAAGATCTCGTCCATTTTGTGGGAGATATAGATCAGGGCGATGCCCTGCTCCTTCAGCATCCGCATCATTTCAAAGAGCTTGTCCACCTCCTGGACTGTCAGAGAGGAGGTGGGCTCGTCCAGGACGATCACCTGGGAATTGTAGGAGATTGCCTTGGCGATCTCGCACATCTGCCGCTGGGAAACGGACATGTTCCGCATCGGCTGGGTCAGGTTCACGGTCATACCGAGCTTACGGAACAGCTCGGAGGCCTTCTTTTTCATGCCACCTTCATCCACGACCCCCATGGAATTGGTGGGGTAACGTCCAAGAAACAGGTTGTCGATGACGTTCCGCTCCAGGCACTGGTTCAGCTCCTGGTGGACCATGGCGATCCCGTTTTCCAGGGCGTCTTTCGGACCGGAAAAGCTGATTTCCTTTCCGTTCAAATAGATCTTTCCCTCGTCCTTCTGGTAGGTGCCGAACAGGCACTTCATCATGGTAGACTTACCGGCGCCGTTTTCGCCCATCAGTCCCATGACCGTTCCACGCTTTACGTCCAGGTTGATATGGTCAAGCACCCGGTTGCGGCCGAAAGACTTGCACATACCGCGAATCGACAGGACGATATCGTCTTTCGTATCTGCCATTCTCGTTACTCCCGTTTATGTAGTAGTTGTTTCCGCGAAAAATGAAATCCTGTGGGATCTTTCTTCCGAAAAAGCGCTATTAGGGAGAATTCCTTCTGCCGAACGGAGTGATGTTTCTCCCGAACGGAGAATTCCTTCTCCCTAATAGCATGTCAGTTATACCTCAATTTGGAAAATCCGGCCGCGGGTCCGATTACTGGCTCAGCAGAGCGGTGTAGGAGGCCGCGTTGTCGGTCTTCACCATGTTGATGGCGAAGGCGTCATAGGCGCTGGGGTTGCTCAGGCGGTTGGTGATGTTGGCCTCAGTCTGGCCGTCGCCGGCGATGTACTCCACGTTCAGGTTCAGCAGATCGTCATACTTCTGCAGCAGGGGCTGGTAGGTGGAGCCCAGGAAGTTGTCGGCGGAGTTGTAGATGTTCAGCCACACGTTCTTGGTGGGGTGAGCCTCGGCGTCCAGCTGGTTGGACACGGGGGCGTAGGTCACGGTGGAGTCCAGGAAGTCCTCATAGTTCTCCGCGGTGACGGCCACGTTCAGAGCGTAGTAGGAGCGGGAGGCCTCGTCATAGCGGTACACGTCCTCGCTGAGCACGTTGCCGGCCTCGTCGGCGGTGCCGATACCGGTGTTGATGTCCACGCCGTCCAGAGCGTTGCGCAGCACACGCAGGGTCAGGTAGGCCTGCACGTCGGCGTGCTGGCTGATGGTGCCGCCGTAGCCGTTGGCGATGGCGGCCACGGCGTCGGAGTTGGCGTCATAGCCGAAGGTGGGCACGCCCTGAGCCTGGGACCAGCCGTTGAACATGGCCATGCCCATGCCGTCGTTGTTGGAGACCACAACGTCGATCTGATCGCCGAAGGAGGCGGACCAGGTGGTGATGGCGTTGCCGGCGGTGGCGGCGTCCCAGGTGGCGCCGGCGGAGTTCTTCATCTCCTGAGAGGCCAGCTCACGGACGGTGTAGGTGGTGCCGCCCACATCGATGGAGCCGTCCTGCACGATGGTGGAGGAGCCGTCGGTGTTGGTGCCCACGGGGTTGGAATCGATGGCGCCGTTGGCCTCAACGCCGGTGCCCAGTGCGGAGCGGACGCCGCGGGTACGGGCGATGGAGTCGTTGTGGCCGATGTCGCCGATGGCCAGGACGTAGCCGATGATGCCGTCGCCGTTGCGGTCGATGGTGTCAATGTTGTCGGTGATGTACTTCAGGACCATCTCGCCCTGCAGCTCGGCGCCCTGGTTGGCGTCGAAGCCCACGTAGTAGGTGTTGTCGTTGAAGGACAGGGCGTTCATGTCCAGCTCGCCGGTGGAGCTGTTGGAGGGCTGGCGGTTGAACCAGACCAGGGGCTTGTCCTTGTTGGCGACCTCAGTGGCGGCGTTGGAGCCGCTGGTGCTGCCGGAGCCGGAGCTGGCGCTGGAAGTCCCGCCGCTGCTGCCGCAGGCGGCCAGGCCCAGAGCCATGGCGGCGGCCAGGGTCAGTGCAAGAGCTTTTTTCATAGCAATTCTCCTTTTCTCATGTTTTAAATAGAGCACAAAAACTCTATTCAAGATAAGTTTATAGTAGAGGAAAATGCACAAAAAAGCAAGGGAAAAAACCACTGAAAAAAAGTTAAAATTTTATCCAGGGCAAATAATATGCAAAAAATTTTCGTTCTATTTTTGTGTAAAATTTCTAATTCAGGTGCTCTTCAAAGGAAAACAGGGCCTTCTGACTGTCCAATGTGAACAAGTTGTCCCGGTCTACGACCCGGGTGGAGGTATCCACCGTCTCATCCGGAGCCCCGCCCTGCCCGGTCAGCAGCTGATAGGCGCTCTCCACCCCCAGATAGCCCATGGCGTAGGGGTTCTGCACCACAAGGGCGTCCACACACCCGTCCTGCAGCCCGTCCACGGTGACCACATTGGAGTCAAACCCCACAAAAAATATCTCTTCCGAGCGGCCCAGCGCTTTCACGGCCTGGGCCGCGCCCACGCTGGTGGGCTCATTCAGGGCCAGCAGCACATTGATCTCCGGGTGGTCGGTCAGGAGGGCGGCGGTATCCGCCTGGGCCCGGCCGGCCTCCGTCAGGGTGTTGACCACCGCGGTGATCTCCGCCCGGCCGCTCTCGGCGAAGGCGTCGGACGCCCCCCGCTCCCGCTCCTGCCCGTTGGCGGTGCCCACGTCGTAATTGACCACCCCCACATACAGGGGCCCGGATACCCGATCCAGAACGGCATCGGCCGCCATCTGCCCGGCGGCGTAGTTGTTGGTGCCGATGTAGGTGCTCACCTGGTCGGAGTCCACGCTGCTGTCGATGGTCACGATCTGGAGCCCGGCCTGGGCGGCGGCGTCAATGGCGGCGGCATTTTCTTCCTGATCAATGGCGGAAAACACAATGGCCTCCGCTCCGGCCCGCACCGCCTCCGCAATCAACCGGTTCTGGGTCTCGTAGTCCTCCTCCGTCTCCGGACCGGCGATGCTCAGCTCTAAATTGTACTCCGCGGCCGCGGCCTCCGCCCCGGCAAAGACGGAGCGGAAAAATTCCGACTGGGTGGATTTGACCACCAGAGCCACCGAGTGCCGCTGGGACGCGTCCTGCTCCCCGCCGCAGCCGCACAGCAGGGCGAGGGCCAACGCCCCCCACAGGACGGCACGCCTATTTCGCCTCATATTCTCCCTCCCTCACCTTGGGCATCCGGATCTCCACGCAGGTGCCCACATCCAGCTCGCTGGTGATGCGCAGGCCATAGGGCGCTCCGAAATAGATCCGAAGGCGGTCGTTCACATTCCGGATGCCGATGCCCGTGCGGTCCTCCGGGTCCTGCTCTAAAATAGCGTCCACCTGCTCCTGGCTCATGCCCACGCCGTTGTCCCGGACCCGGAACAGGATATCCTCCCCGTCCTGGAGCACCTCCACTTGGATGCGCCCCTCCTCCACCAGAAGATCCAGGCCGTGGTTGATGGAATTTTCAATGATGGGCTGCAGGGTGATCTTGTTGCAGTAGTAATCCAGGCACTCCGGGTCCACATCGAATTCATAGGTGAACTGGTTTTTGTAGCGGTACTTCTGGATCTGGAGATAGCTCTCGGCGTGCTCGATCTCCTTGGCGATGGGGATGAGCTCGTGGCCGCGGCTGATGCTGATGCGGAACAGCCGTGCCAGAGCGTGCACCATATTCACCGCGTCGGCGTTCCGCCCCCGCTCGCACATCCAGGCGATGGAGTCCAGGGTATTATACAGAAAATGGGGGTTGATCTGGGCCTGGAGGGCCTTCAGCTCAGTCTTGCGCAGGTTGATCTCCTCCTGGCGCACGGTGGACATGAGCTGCTGAATCCGCAGCACCATGTGCCCGAAGGACTGGGAGAGCTCCCGGACCTCCCGGGTGCCCCTCACCGGGCGGTAGGAAAAGTGGTCGGCGTCCCGCTCAAAGCGCTCCATGGCGGAGGCCAGCCCCCGCAGGGGACGGCTCAGCATCCGGGACAGAATCCAGCTGGTCAGCAGGGCAGCCGCCAGCACCAGACCCGCCAGGCCGGTGGAGATCCCGATCATCTCCCGCACGCTGCGGTTGACCAGCTCGTCCACAAAGCTGACGCCCACCACCCGCCAGCTGCTGTCCTCCACGCTGGTGACGGCGTAGATCACGGTATCCTCCACATAGGTGCCGTCCTCCAGGGCGGCCAGAGCCGCGGTGTCCTCCGACTTCAGCCCCGCGTACAGCAGCTGCTGCTGGGGGTGGTACATGATATTCCCCATGCGGTCCATCAAAAAGCAGTAGCCCCGCTGTCCGATGCCCACGTTGTTGATGTGGCTGGAGATATTGGAGAAGCTCAGATCCAGGGACACCCATGCGGCCTCTCCCCCCTGTTCCAGCGGGGCGGTCATGGTGACCACCCAGGGGTAGTAGCTCTCAAAGATGGTCTCCACATGGGGGGTGCTCATATAGGGGCCGTCGGAGGCCCGGGCCGTATCCAGGTCAAAGGAGAGATTCTGAAACATCTCCTCCCGGGGCTCCCGCCCCAGAGACCAGCAGTCCAGCAGCTCCCCCGTCCCCGAGTAGCTGGTGACGGCCACCACGTCGGGGCGGAACTGCAAAAAGGCGGACAGTAGCTCGTTCCGGCTGTCCTCCGGCTCCGACATGGATCGCACCACCAGGTCCATGGCCTGATTCATGTCCCGCAGATAGTTGCCCACTGTGCTGGACACCTGGGAGGCCGTCTGGGCGCTGCCGGTCCGGGCGTTCTGCACCATGGCGCTGCGGTAGCGGTCCAGGAACAGCACAATGCAGCAGCACAGAATAATGGCCACCACCCCCACCACCATGGAAACCAGAATGGTGGTGGTGCGGGGCCCCATCCGGGACGCATCCCTTTTCAAGGCCCCTCACCCGTCCTTTCTCTGTTCCGCCTTGCGGCGCATAGCATTGGGGGACTCGCCGCAGTACTTTTTGAAGCAGTAGCTGAAATAGTGCTGGTCGGTATAGCCGCACCGGCGGGCGACCTCCTGCACCTTGAGCTGGGTGGTGGACAGCAGCTCCCGGGCCGCCTCCATCCGCTTGCGGATCAGGATGTTCATAAAGGTCTCGCCGGCATATTTTTTAATGCAGGCACTGAGATAGTTGGGGCTCACGTCCAGCCGCTCGCTCAGGGAGACCAGGGACAGGTCCGCGTCCATATAGAGCTGATCCAAGGCGTTCAGGGCCCGCTGGCACAGCAGAGAGCCCCCCTTTGCGGCGGGGGCCAGATCCCGGCTGAAGTGCGCCCCTCCCTCCGCGCCGTCCCCCTGGCGCAGGGCGTCCATCGCCTCCCGGTAGGCGTCGTGGAGGGCGGTCAGGGTGTGCACCATGCGGCTGACGCCGATGCGGCACTGACTGCCCAAAACCCGCTCCGCCATCTGCGGGATCTCGTCGGCCAGGATATGCAGGTACTGGCTGAAATCCGAGGGACTGCCCATCAGAACCGAGACCACCTTCCCGGAGGTGTAGAAGCTGACGCAGCGCAGGTATTTGGCGGCCAGCTGGTCCACCGACGCCACAAAGGCGGGGGTGGTGCAGTTGGCCCCGCTCTCATTCAGCAGGATGGACACCATCACCGTACAGCACGGCCGGTCGTCCAGGTCCCGGAGCAGGCCGCACTGCCGCGCGTACTCCTCCGCCTGCACCGCCCCCTCCGGGTCGGCGTAGTCGTCCAGCACCAGGGGCATCAGCATGGCGGCCTGCAGATCCACCCCGTGCATCTTGGAGGGTGCCTGCCGGAACCGGGCAAACTGGGCGTCGATCTTCTCCCGGATTCTCCGCAGCTCCGCCGCCATCCCCTCCATGGTCAGCGGCTTGAGCATATAGCTGATGATGTTGTACTGGATCGCCTGCTGGGCGTACTCAAAGTCGTCGTAACCGCTTAAAAAGGCGATGTTGGTGGCGGGGCGGATCTCCCGCACCTGCCGGGCCAGCTCGATTCCGGAGATAAAGGGCATCCGGATATCCGTGATCAGCAGGTCCGGCTCGTGCTTCTCCACCAGCTGAAGGGCGTCCAGCCCGTTGCTGGCGCTCCCCACCAGACAGAAGCCAAAGTCCTGCCAGGGCGTCATCATGCAGACCGCCTCCCGCAGCTCGTCCTCGTCATCCGCCACAATTACCGTGTACTGCGTTTTTCCAGCCATGGGGCGTCCGTCCTTTCCCACATGAGAGTGCGCCCTGCGGAAACTGCCTCGGCGCAGACCCGGCTCCAGGCCGGGATCTCCCCTCTGTTTTCTGACTTTATGTTGGGAATATTATAGCAGATGATTCCATGGGGCTCAAATATTTCTTGCCGCGGAAACTCCGCTATTTGGAACAGGAACAAAGAAAGGGCGGACACAAACATGTCCGCCCCAGGCTGTTGGAAATCATAAATAAAAGCACAGGCCGGGAGAGCAGCGGCGTTTTCAGAACCGCGCTCCGTCCAAGACCCGGCGGTAGTTCTCCCGGTCGGTGTCCCCCTCGGTGCTGATACACAGCACCCGGGAGTGCTCATTGAGCCCCAGGGTCCAGCGCAGGTCCTCCAGCCCCTCCTCGCACAGGATGGCGGCCAGCACCCCCACGCCCACCGCCCCGGACTCCCCAGAGATAATGGCCGGGTCCCCCGGCTCGGGCCGGCCCAGCAGGCGCATGCCCCGGGCGGCATACTCGTCCCCGCAGGACACAAAGGCGGCCGCCCCTCTCTGGAGGATGGGCCAGCTGACGGTGCAGGGCTCGCCGCAGCACAGGCCGGCCATCATGCTGTCCAGATCCCCGGTCACCGGGGTGATGGTCCCCGCCCTGGCGCTGCGGTAGAGGCAGTCCGCCCGGTCCGGCTCCACGATGCAGGCGACGGGGCAGTCCCTGCCCCACCGGGCGGCAAAGCTGCCCAGCATAGCCCCCGCGAAGCTGCCCACCCCCGCCTGGAGGAACAGATGGGTGGGCTTCTCCCAGCCCCGCTCCTCCAGCTGGTCCGCGATCTCCTGGGCGATGGTGGTGTAGCCCTGGATGATCCAGGCGGGAATGTCCTCATACCCCGGCCAGGCGGTATCCTGGATCAGGGTCCAGCCGTGCTCCCGGCCCATCCGGTCGGCCAGGCGCACCGCGTCGTCATAGTTCAGGCCGGTGATCTCCGCCTGGGCCCCCTGGGCCCGGATGTTCTCCAGCCGCTCCCGGGCGCTCCCCTTGGGCATGTACACCACCGCCCGGTGGCCCAGCTGCCGGGCGGCCCAGGCCACTCCCCGGCCGTGGTTGCCGTCGGTGGCGGTGACGAAGGTCCGCTCCCCCAGCTTCTCCCGGGCCTCCGGCGTCCCCAGCGCCTCAAAGGTGAGCTGGTCCCGGCCCAGTCCCAGCTGTTCTCCCAGGTACCGGGCCATGGCGTAGCTGCCCCCCAGGGCCTTGAAGGCGTTCAGACCGAAGCGCTTGGACTCGTCCTTCACCAGCACCTGGGACACCCCCAGCCGCCGGGCCAGGTGGTCCAGAGCGGTGAGAGGGGTGGGCTCATAGCCGGGGATGGTGCTGTGGAAGGCCCGGGCCGCCTTCTGCACCTCCAGGCCGGTGAGGGCCAGCTTCTCCGGGGGAACGGCCCCCGTCCGGTTCACACAGTATTGAAGCTTCACGGTATGCCTCCTTTGTCTTTGGTTGGGCCATGTTTGAAAAATGTCAATATGCCCAAACGGCGGGTCTTTTCCCGCCATACTGCGTTGATTTCCCCTGCAATACACAAAGTATTGCCGCGTCAAATCGCCTTGTCTGGCGAAAAAATTCCTCGCCGTTGGACACATTTCCAATTTTCAAACAAGGCCTAGATGCCTGGATTATAGCATAGGAGGATTTTCCGCACAAGCCCCGCCTCCCCGGGCCGCCGCCTCTAAAATCTTGTCCGCCCCCCGCCGGTATCCCCCGGCGTCCCGGAAGCCGGCGGCGATCTCCCGGGCCCGGCTGCGGTAGGACCGCTGCTCCCGTACCTGGCGCACCGCCGCCCGGATGGCCTCCGGCGAGGCTCTCCTCAAGCGGAGCCCCGCCCCCAGCTCCTCCACCCGCCGGGCCACCAGGCCCTGCTCCGCCTGCTGGGGGTACAGGACCAGGGGCACCCCGAAATAGAGGCCCTCGCTGGCGCTGTTCATGCCGCAGTGGGTCACAAACACGCTGGCCCGGGCCAGCACTGCCAGCTGGTCCACCCTGGGCCGGAGGAATATATGCTCCGGCACGTCCCGAAAGGCGGACAGGCCGGTCTGCTCCCCCACCGAGATCACCACGGGGAAGGGTTCCTGCCGGAGGGCCTCAATGCACGCCTGATAAAAAGGGAGGTTCCGGTTGTTCACCGTCCCCAAGGAGATGTAGCAGCACCCCTCCCACGCCCTCTCCCCCGCTCCGATCTGTTCCGGAATGGATGGACCGATAAAGGCGTACTTTGAGGAGAACGTGTCCGCCTTGGGCTGAAAGGCCCGGGAGGTATATACGATGGTGTCCGTGTCATTGCTGTTCTGGATCAGGTCCAGCAGGCCGCACACCGGGTATCCCTCCTCCCGCAGCCGCTCCATGCACCGACGGACGCGCCCGCGCCCCATCAGCAGGCGGAGCAGCTGCCCCGGCGTCTGCTTCATCATCCCGGCCGTCTCCCGGTTGAAGGCAAAGGTGGTGGTGGAGCACACATAGGGCAGTCCCAGCTTGGCGCTCCACAGCTTTCCCCAGAAGCACAGGGAGTCGGACACCACGCAGTGGGGGGCAAACTCCCGCAGATCCCGGCCGATGGGGCCGTCCATGGCCAGAGTGGTGTCCGTAATCATCTCCACCAGCCCCGCAAAGTCCCGGCCCACCTGGCGGTCCACATCGGGGGGCGGAGGCGGAAGATAGGCGTCGCACCGCACAAACTCACCGCCCGCCGCCTCGATTGCCTTTTGAAAGGGGGTGAAGGAGTAGTAGCGCACCCGGTGTCCCCGCCGGGTCAGCTCCCCCACCACGGCCAAGGTTGGGTTGGTGTGGCCAAAGGCGTAGATGCTGAAAAAGGCGATGCGCGCCACGGCCTCACCCCTCCTCCGTGTTCTTCGGGTCCTTCAGCTCCCGGATGGCCTGGGCAAAGGCCTGGGAGTCCGACTCGCTGTGGTCGGGATAGAACTCCTTGGCCCGTCCGGCAAAGATGGCGTCGGCGATCTGTTCAAACACCTGATAGCGCTCCAGGGCGATACCCCGCTGGGCGTCGGCCAAAATCAGCATGGTGTCCCCCGGCTGGATCTGGAACATCTCCCGCACCTCCTTGGGAATGACGATCTGCCCCTTGGGCCCCACCTTCACAGAGCTCATGTATTTTCCGGTCTCCACCTTTCACCCTCCTCGTTAGTATTACTTGTATTACAAATTATACTTCTACACCTCATCCCTGTCAAGGACAAATCAGCCGGAAGATGCAAAAAGGGCCGGAGCTGACACCAGCTCCGGCCCTGAAACGATCCTATCTCTCTTATTTTCCGTTGGCCCGCCGCTCCAATTCTCGGAGCAGCTGGTTCTGCACCGGCAGACGGCGGCGGCGTGGGTACGTTTTATTGTACCAGGCGGCCAGCTCCCGGGCCGTCTCCGGCTCCAGGAGGGGAACCAAGGTTCGGGCGTGGCCCTGGACGGCCTCCCGCATGGGCTGGGTCAGGTCGAAATACCGCTCCTCCTGAGCCAGGGTGACCAAAAACCGTACGGCCTCCTCCGCCTCCGCCGGGGTGAGGCCCTCCTGGACCATCCGGCCCACCGCCTCTCCCACGGCCTCATAAAACTCCATATGGCAGGGGTCTCGCTTGGGGTCCCGGCCGAAGCCCAGCAGTCCGTCCCCCGGCCGCAGCTTGGCGGTCATCTTTTTCACCGCCTCGTTGTAGTTCTCCATACAGGCCAACAGGGTGTTTACCGCAGTCCCTTCCATGGTCACTCCTCCTTCTCTCTGGGCGCCCGCCAGGGCACGTCCTGAAACCGCTCGCCGCAGACCATGCCCTCCACGGTCCCGGCGGTGATGTCCAGCATATGGGCCAGGTAGTCCTCCCAGCGCTCCTCGGGCAGCAGGACGGTGAGGGCGATGTCCGCCCCGTAGTCCGCCTCGGCGATGACGCCGCCGAAACCCTCGGTCTCCAGCTTCACCCGCTCGTACTGGGCGTAGGAGCAGGGCAGCAGAATCTCCACCCACCGGCGGACCACCGAGATCCCCGCCCCGTCCAGGGCGTCCTTGGCGCTCTGGGTATAGGCCCGGACCAGGCCGCCCGCCCCCAGCAGGATGCCGCCGAAGTACCGGGTGACCACGCACACCACATTGACCACGCCCTCCCGCTGAAATACGTTGAGCATGGGCTGCCCCGCTGTGCCCTGGGGCTCTCCGTCGTCGGAGTAGCGCACCGGCCCGTCTTTGATGAGGTAGCACCAGCAGTTGTGCCGGGCGTCGTAGTAGCGCTTCTTCATCTCCTCAATGCGGGCGCGGGCCTCCTCCTCGCTGTCCACCCGCCACACGTGGCCGATGAACCGGGAGCGCTTCTCCACAAATTCCGTCTCACTGGCCTGGGTGGGGATGTAATACTCCGTCATGGGGTCACCTCACTGGTCGGTTTTCGGCCTCCGGGGGCCCCGGACGGGCCTAGCCGCGCCCCTTCTCCCCCACCGATTTGGTCACAATCACGTCCGCCTCATACCCCAGCAGGTGGGAGATCACCACCGTCCCGGCCTCCACCGGGGCGGTGAGCACACAGCGCTTCATGGCCTCCATGGCCGCAAAGATCTTCCCCTTCGGGATGGGGGCGGTGAGGCGCACGCTGGCCAGGGGGAGCTCGCCCCCCTTCACCGGAACCGAGGTGGCGATGGTCCGCCGGGGATCGGTGAGCTCCTGCTCCACATAGGCCGTCCCCCGGGGACAGGCCGCCCCCTGGACCGAGCGGACGGCATAGGTGCCGTCCCCTCTGGCCTCCGCCTCTGCTGTAATAGTACACCCATTGGGGCACACAATGCAAGTAAACTCCTTCACCATTCCGCACACACCTCCAAATCGCCCTGCCGGTCCAGCCGGTCCGCCGGGATCTCCAGCCAGATCATCTCGGCGGGGAGGGCCTTTTTCATGGGCTTTCGAACCACCTCCCGGCCGTTCTGCCGCACCACGATGCTCCCGTCCCGGAAGGGGGCGCGCACCCGCAGGGACAGGCGCACGTCCTCTGTCCCGCTGATTTTCTGCGGGATCGTGTGGCCCACGCCGGTCCCGGCCTGAACATCCAGAGGACACGGAGGCAATGTCCCCTCCCGCACATAGCGGGCGGTCCAGTCCGCCAGCCGCTCCGCCTCCAGAGAGACGAAGTCCACCAGATCGTGGACGTGGAGCACATTGCCGGCGGCAAAAATCCCCTCCACGCTGGTCTGGTAGTGCTCATCCACCACCGCCCCCCGGGTGCGGCCGTCCAGCTCCACCCCGGCCTCCTGGGACAACTCATTTTCCGGCAGGAGACCCACCGACAAAATCAGGGTGTCGCAGGGGTACTCCCGCTCTGTGCCGGGGATGGGGGTCCCCTTCTCGTCCACCTGGGAGACGGTGACCCCCGTCAGGCGGCTGCCCCCGTGGATGTCGGTGACCGTGTGGCTCAGATACAGGGGGATGTCGTAGTCCTCCAGGCACTGCTGGATGTTCCGGGGCAGGCCGCTGGGGTAGGGCTGCACCTCAAACACCCCGTGGACATGGGCCCCCTCCAGGGTGAGCCGCCGGGCCATAATCATGCCGATATCACCGGAGCCCAGGATGACCACCTCTTTGGCAGGCATGCGGTTATAGAGATTGATGTAGGCCTGGGCCACCCCGGCGGTAAACACCCCCGCCGGCCGCTCACCGGGGATGCCCAGGGCCCCCCGGGTGCGCTCCCGGCAGCCCATGGACAGCACCACCGCCTTGGCCTTCCACCGGCGCAGTCCCGCCCGGGTGGCGGCGGTGACCACCTTGTCCGGGGTGATCTCCACCACTGAGGCGTTGGTGATGCACCGGATTCCCAGCTCCTCCGCCTCCCGGATGAAGCGCTGGGCGTACTCCGGCCCGCTGAGAGTGGTTTGAAACCGGGTGAGGCCGAAGCCGTCGTGGATGCACTGGCGCAGAATGCCCCCCAGCTGCTTCTCCCGCTCCAGCACCACCATGTGGGTGATCCCTTTCTTATGGAGCTCCACCGCGGCGGCCAGGCCGGCGGGGCCGCCGCCCACCACCACCACGTCCACATGCTCCAGCGCCAGTTCCTGCACGATATTCGCTTCCATCACTCGGCCTCCTCCCGCACTTTTCCGTAAAACATCTGGGAGCCCTCCCGGGCGTAGAGGATCTCGGTCTCCTTCCTGCCCAGCTCCTCCTCCAGCATCCGGGCCAGCCGCATCTGGCAGTACCCCCCCTGGCACCGGCCCATCATGGACCGGGTGCGGTACTTGATGCCCACCATGGTGCTCACTCCCAGGGGGTTGTGGATGGCCTGGAGCAGCTCCGCCCGGGTGACCTTCTCGCACCGGCACACCAGTTCCCCGTAGTCCGGGTTCTCCCGGATGGCCGTCTCCCGCTCCGCCTGGGACATGTCCGCGAAGCGGCGGATGCCCCTCCGCACCGGGTCAAAGTCCGGGTTGGGCTCCAGCTTCTCCCGCTCCCCCATCAGGGCGATGGCGTACCGGGCGATGGGCACGCAGGCGGTGAGACCGGGGGACTCGATGCCCACCAGGTTGATGGCGTTGGGGGCCAGGTCGTCCCGAATTTCAATTTTGAAGTCCTGAATCACCCCATTCTCATCCACCCATTTGGGCAGGATGCCGGAGTAGTTACGGATGCAGTCCCCCTTGTGGATGTGGGGCCAGAGCTGAGAGGCGCTCTGGGCCAGGTAGTCCATGTTCTTCTGGGGCACGCCGTAGTATGTAAAGTTGTCGGTGAGCTCCGCATTGGGGCCCACAATCACGTTTCCGTCCACCGTGTTGGTCACGTGGATGCCCATATAGGTGTTGCTGGGCACCGGGTACACGGGCATGGGCAGCAGAGGGCCCACCCGCTTGTCCAGGATGATGTAGTCCCCCTTGGACCCCACCACATGGTAGCCGCGGATGCCCAGCAGCTCCGAAATTGCCCCGCAGCCCAGTCCGGCGCTGTTCACCACCCAGCGGGACGCAAACTCCCCTCTGGCGGTGGAGACGCGCCAGTTCCCGTCTCCGTCCCTGCGCAGGCCGGTGACCTCACAGCCGAAGCGGTAGTCCACCCCGTTGTGGTGGGCGTTCTCCGCCAGAGCGATGGTCAGGCCGAAGGGGTCCACAATACCGCTGTTGGGGGAGAACATGGCAAACTTCCCCACCACCGCCGGCACCAGCCGGTGGAGCTCCGCCTCGTCCACCAGGCGCAGGCCCTGCACCCCGTTGGCCTCCCCCTGGGCGATGGTGCGCCGCAGGTTCTCCAGGTCCTCCTCTGTGTTGCCCACCAGCACCTTGCCGCAGCGCTGGAATGTCACGTCCAGCTCCTGGGTCAGTTGTCCCATGAGTTGGTTGCCCTCCACACACAGTCTGGCCTTCAAAGAGCCGGTGTCGTAGGCGAAGCCCCCGTGGACCACCCCGGAGTTGCGCCCGCTGGTCTCATAGCACACGTCCAGATTTTTCTCCAGCACGCCGATTTTCAGGCGGTACCGGCTCATTTCCCGGGCAATGGCGCTGCCCACCACGCCGCCGCCGATGATCAGCACATCATAAAGCTGCTCCATATCCACCCTCCTAAGGTTTTAAATTCATCCCATGAATTTAAGCCATATATACCACATTGTCCCGGTGTTGTCAAGAAAGATGGGAGGAATTTTTGCAAAATTCCTCCCATAAATCTCCCCTGTTTCCGCTACCCGTGGCGGTAGCGCTTTTTGTTGTAGAGCAGGTGGTAGAGCATCTCCTCCTGGGCGTCCGCCGCCCGGCCCTCCCGGATGGCCTCATAGACGGCCCGGTGGGAGGCCAGGGTCTGGACATACTCCGGCTCCGCTACCGTCCGGGCAAAGGTCCGCACCCCCTCGGTAATCACCGGGATCAGATTGGACACTACGGCGTTGTGGCTGCACACCGCAATCTGGGCGTGGAACTGGGAGTCCAGCTGGGCGTACTCCTCCCGGCGGGCGATGCGCCCCTCGATCTCCTCCAGCAGGGCCCGCAGCCGCTCCAGGTCCTCCTCCCCCCGGTTCTGTGCGGCCAGGGCGGCGATGGGGGGCTCCAGCATCACCCGGATCTGGAGCAGGTCCCGGGTGAGCTTCTCCGGGTCCTCCATCATGGCAAAGCCCAGGGGGTCGTCCGCCACTCCGTTCTTCTCCGAGATAAAGGTGCCCGCCCCCTGGCGGACGGTCACCACGTTTCGGGAGGCCAAACTCCGCAGGGCCTCCCGCACGGTATTCCGGCCCACCCCCAGACGCCGGACCAGCTCCGTCTCGGTGGGCAGCTTGTCCCCCGGGCCGTACCCCTCCCGCTGGATCATCTCCAAAAGCCGCTGGATGGTCTGTTCCACCAGAGTCTGTTTTTCCATAGAGCGCCTCCCGCTTCCGGCCGTCCGGCGGCCGCTTTCTTTTCTCCACTTTACCACAGGCGGAGGTCCCCTGTCCACGCCTCTTTTTCCCGCTCCGGCCGGCTCCTATCCACTCCTGGAAAACATTTTGCCTTGCACCTGCCGTAAAAATCCGTATACTGTTCGTGTATATCCCTACTCATACACTATGTTAAGGAGCTTTTCATGCGATTTCCCAAACGTCTTTTCCATTTGAGCTGCACCGCCCTGCTGCTGACCACTTTTCTTACCCCGGCGGCGGCCGCCCGGCGGTTCAGCATGTCCTATGTCTACTTCGGCAGCCCCTCCTCCTATGTAGCGCGGGTGGATGGGACCCAGGGCTCCCTGGACGAGATCTCCCCCAACTACTTCAACCTAAATTCCGACGGCACCCTGAATTTCACCGGCGGAAACGACGCCGCCGCTTTCGTGGAGCAGATGCACCGGCGCGGGGTGCGGGTGGTCCCCTTCCTCAGCAACCACTGGGACCGGGAGCTGGGGCGAAAGGCCCTGAGCAATCGAAAACAGCTGGCGGAGCAGATCGCCCGGGCGGTGGTCCGGTACGGCCTGGACGGGGTGAACGTGGACATTGAGAACGTGACCCACCAGGACCGGAACGCCTACTCGGAATTTGTGGAGCTTCTGCGCCAAAAGCTGCCGGAGGACAAAATTGTGGCGGTGTCGGTGGCCGCCAACCCCTACGGCTACACCCAGGGCTGGCACGGCTCCTATGACTACCGGCGGCTTGGAGCGGCCGCCGACTATTTAATGCTTATGACTTACGACGAGCACTACCAGGGGGGCTCCCCCGGCCCGGTGGCCAGCCGGGCCTTTCAGGAGCGGTCCATCCAGTACGCCCTCAAATACGTCCCGGCGGACAAGCTGGTGCTGGGCCTCCCCTTCTTTGGCCGCATCTGGAGCGACAGCGGCGCCCTCATGCAGGGCCACGGGATCAGCGAGAGCCAGATCCAGGCCCTGATTGCCAATTACCGGGGCCAGGCGAACCAGGACGCCGCCTCCGGCTCCGCATACGCCCGGATCACTGTAACCGCCGCCGACCCCAAGCCGGTGATCAACGGTGTGACCCTCACCGCCGGTACTTACACCATCTGGTACGAGTCGGAGCACTCCAAAAAGGCGCAGCTCTCCCTGGTGGAGGAGTACGGCCTGCTGGGGGCGGGGAGCTGGAGCCTGGGCCAGGAGGATACCCGGGTGTGGGACTACTACTCCCTGTGGCTCAACGGCTGGACCTTTGAGGACAGCCAGGGCCACTGGGCGGTCCCCTACATCATCGACGCGGCGGACCAGGGGAAAATGACCGGGCTGTCCCACACCGCCTTCGGCCCCGACCGCACCCTCACCCGGGGCGAGGCGGCGGTGGTCCTGTGCCGCCTGGCGGGGCTGAGCCCCAGGGGTTCCGGCTCCGCCTTCTCCGACCTGAGGGGCCACTGGGCCGCCGGGTATGTCCAGGCCGCCTATGAGGCCGGGCTGGCCGCCGGGGTGGGCGGCGGCCGGTACGCTCCGGAGGAGCCGGTCACCCGGCAGGAGATCGCCGTCATGCTGGACCGGGTCCGACCCGGCCTCGGGGGGACCGCGCTGAAAAATCCCTTTCCGGATCTGAGCCCCGGGGGCAACTCCTGGTCTTACAAGGCCGTCCTGCGGCTGTACGCCGCCGGGGTGGTGACCGGCATGCCCGACGGCACCTTCCGGCCCGGGGCCCCGGTGTCCCGGGCGGAGCTGGCAGTGATGCTCTCCAAGCTGCCGTAGGACTGACCCATCCTCGAAATTCGTAAATATTCCGCCGTTTTTTGGGAAATACTGCTTGCAATCCACCGAAACCTGTGGTATACTACCAGGGCATTATGCCTGGGAGTGCTGATTTCCCGCCCGGTGCTGGGGCAGAACCGCTCCGGTTGGCGGGGAATATGACGCGCCCAGAAAGATCAAACTGAATTTTAGGAGGAAACAAAACATGGCAGTCGTATCTATGAAGCAGCTGCTGGAGGCCGGCGTGCACTTCGGCCACCAGACCCGTCGTTGGAATCCCAAGATGGCGCCCTACATCTACACCGAGCGCAACGGGATCTATATCATCGACCTGCAGAAGACCGTGAAGAAGCTGGAGGAGGCCTATAACTTCGTGCGCCAGCTGTCCGAGAACGGCCAGTCCCTGCTGTTCGTGGGTACCAAGAAGCAGGCGCAGGAGGCCATCAAGGACGAGGCCCTGCGCTGCAATATGTACTATGTCAACGCCCGCTGGCTGGGCGGCATGATGACCAACTTCAAGACCATGCGCACCCGTATCGACCGTCTGAACCAGCTCAAGGCCATGCAGGCCGACGGCACCTTCGATATGCTGCCCAAGAAGGAAGTCATCAAGCACCTGGGCGAGATCGAGAAGCTGGAGAAGTATCTGGGCGGCGTGAAGGAAATGAAGAAGCTGCCCGGCGCTCTGTTCATCGTGGACACCCGTAAGGAGCGCAACGCCATCGCTGAGGCCCATCGTCTGGGCATCCCTGTTGTGGCCATCGCTGATACCAACTGCGATCCCGACGAGATCGATTACCCCATCCCCGGTAACGACGACGCCATCCGTGCCATCAAGCTGATCTCCTCCATTATGGCCAACGCCATGATCGAGGGCCGTCAGGGCGAGCAGGATGAGGAAGCCGCCGCCGAGACCGCTGAATAATCCGAGGATCACCGCTTAACCAACGGGGCAGGGTCGTTGCCCTGCCCCGTTTACCTTTGAAAATACGAACTGGAGGAAAAGAAAATGGCTTTTACTGCTGCTGATGTTAAGAACCTGCGTGAGATGACCGGCGTGGGTATGATGGACTGCAAGAAGGCACTGACCGAGACCGACGGCGATATGGACAAGGCCGTGGAGTATCTGCGTGAGAAGGGTCTGGCCAAGGCCGCCAAGAAGGCCGGCCGCATCGCCGCCGAGGGCGTGTCTTACGCTCTGGTGGAGAACGGCGTGGGCGCACTGGTGGAGGTCAACTGCGAGACCGACTTCTGCGCCAAGAGCGCTCCCTTCGTGGCCTTCGTCAAGGACATCGCCAAGGTGGTGGCCGACAACGATCCCGCCGACGTGGATGCCCTGATGAACTGCAAGTATCCCGGCACTGAGCTGACCGTGTCCGAGACCATGCCCGAAAAGGTCATGTCCATCGGTGAGAACCTGCAGATCCGCCGCTTTGTCCGCTTTGCCGAGAACACCAGTGTGGGCTATGTCCATGCCGGCGGCAAGATCGGCGTGCTGGTGAATCTGGCCGTGGAGGGCGGCGTGGATGCCACCGAGATCGGCAAGAACGTTGCCATGCAGATCGCCGCTCTGAATCCCCGCTTCTGGGACAAGTCTCAGGTCACCGAGGATGTGCTGGCCGAGGAGAAGAAGGTGGCTCTGGCCCTGATGGATTCCGACCCCAAGATGGCCTCCAAGCCCGCTCAGGTGAAGGAGAAGATCGTCATGGGCAAGATGAACAAGTTCTACGAGGAGAACTGCCTGCTGCAGATGGAGTTCGTCCGTGGCGACCTGTTCTCCGGCACCGTGGAGCAGTATATCGCCGACGCCGGCAAGAAGCTGGGCGGCAGCGTGAAGTTCCTGACTGCCGTCCGCTATCAGACCGGCGAGGGCATCGAGAAGAAGGAAGAGAACTTCGCCGCCGAGGTGGCTGCCCAGATGAATCAGGGCAAGTAAGTCTCCTTATAGCAAAAGAGATCATACACCGTAAGATAAAAGCACAGGGCGCTTTCCGTAAGGGAGCGCCCTGTGCTTTCCTATTTACTTTCAGACCATGGTAAAGTATCATACGGATATCAGGAGATGTTGGCTATGATAACGATCCAAAGGGCGGACGATGTTTTTTCTGTCGATACCGAGCAGACACAACGGTATGATGAAGCACACTCCCTCTGCGACTGCGGGTACTGCCGCAACTACTACGCCCCAATAAAGGGTAAGCTTCCGAAATTAGACGCTTTTTAAATGAAAAAAGCTCTGTGAGGCTTCACAGAGCTTTTAATCATCAGATCGCACGGGTAACCTTGCCGGAACGCAGGCACCGGGTACAAACATACACATGGCGAGGCGTGCCATTGATAACCGCCTTAACACGCTTGACATTGGGCTTCCAGGGACGATTGGAACGCCGGTGGGAGTGAGAGACCTTGATGCCGAAGGTCACGCCCTTGTCGCAAAATTCGCACTTAGCCATCCGTTGCACCTCCTTGCTGTTGCGTACTTCCATGCCATCTG
>ERZ1106929.667-NODE-667-length-36143-cov-29.582077_pt1 | contig 36143 bp, 28 predicted proteins | sample MGYA00403662_ERZ1106929 | MGnify/ENA primary metagenome ERZ1106929 (study PRJEB35170, sample SAMEA104062442) | human gut metagenome | biome: human gut; feature: human-associated habitat; material: faeces | place: Denmark | collected 2013-02-20 ... | reverse complement strand
TCCTTCTATCTGTGCCGCATAGTTTGCATCCACTTTCCCTGCTTTTTCTACTATAGCATCAAACTTCTTTGTTGTCACATCATGTTTGTCAAACATATGTAAATGGTAACTGTTAATATCATTGATATAATCTCCGATTTCCAGTTCTTCCATAAAAAAATCTTCTACAAAGTCAAATACTTTCCACTGCTCTTCTTCATCCACGTTCACACGGATGGTCTCATACAGTTCCTGTACTGTTTTCTGCGAAAAATCCCTCACCATCCCAGATCACTCCATTTCTCCGTCACAGCTTCTGCTTTTATGCTCTCTGCTCCGTAAATATCTGCCTCCAGTGTTCCATCCCTGATCCTGCCAAGTATTTCCCCCACATTTCCATACAGTTCCCTCAGATCATCTCCCAGCTTGTTGACTTCCTCATTATATAGTACCAGTCCATCCTCCGTCTTTCCTGCGCCTGATACTTCCAGTCTGGCATTGCCTCCGTCCGTTTCGCTGCCTGCCATAAGCTTGTTCAACGATTCCATATAGATATCCAGCATTTCCGGATCAATCTTTATTCCCGCCATTGCTCCCTCCTCTTTTAGTAAACATAACTGTCTGCTTCATCCATAGATGTAACATAATTTTCCACTGCTGTCCTGACCTGCTCCGCTATCTCCTGTGCTTCTGACCGTAACCCCTGCACTTCATCTGCAAACAGCATGAGATTTTCCGCTGTGTTTCCCTGCATAATTGCATCATCCAGCACATTTGATAAAATATCTGACAGCTCCCCCAGTTTCTGCTCGAAATCTTCTGTTTTTTCTACGATTTTCCCGGCTTCCTGTATAATTCCGTCATCATCTACAATAAGATCATATCCTAAACTCTGCATGTTTCTGTTCCCTGCCTCTCTATAATCCTGATGCCATCCTGCTGTTTCTGGCTCTTTGTTCTTCCCTGCGCCGTTCTTCTTCTCTCCGCCTTTCTTCTGCTTCCCTCCGCTCAATCTCCCGTATCTCATCCTGCATCTGCACTATGCGGTTCTGTTTGTTCCTGATATCTTCATTCAGCTTCTCTATTTCCGATATGGCTTCCTGTTTTTTTCTGTTGATTGTTGCTATTGCGCCATCAAATTTTCCATTCACACTGTTATACTCTGCACCCTGAAGATATTCCGTCATGTCCTGAACATAACCTTCTACATACTTTACCTGCGGAAAATAATCTCTTGTCTGACGGATTTTCCTGCTATGACAAGAACAAAAATCAGCCATATTTTCCTGTCCCCGTTCCAGGCGTCTGTTCGTATTCTCATAAAGATCAATTTTTTCTTCCCATTCCCTGATCTTTTTCTGATCTTCCTCAATCCCTGCATTACAGGTTGATATCTGACTGTAACATTCTGATTTTGTCATCTTCTGCCTCCGCAAAACTGTAGGAACTATATCCTTTTTTTATAATCTCCCGCTTTATCAATGCAACATACGCATCTTCCTGCCTGTCTGTATAACCATAGTGTATTACTGTGTGGATTGCCTGTTCCGTGAAAAACAGCTGCTTTTTTGAATCCCCAAACGGATAAATAATCCCACAATACGGCACATATTGCTTTTCCGTTTCCTTTTTCATAAACCGATCCACAATCACTGCTTTAATACTTGATACCGGCTTTTCTGTTTCCAGTTTTAATTCCCGTATATCAACCTCCACAACACTTCCCAGCGGCAATGTTCTTTCTGTAAGCAATATCAGCTTTTGAACAAAATCCTTCAATTGCTCGAATGCCGCCCTGATTTCATTCCCGGCAATTTTTATAACCGGCTGTCCTTCCTCCATTAATACTTCCAATGTCTCTGCCTTATAATTTTCTCCACGAATCATCGCATGGTAAATTTGATATAGTTCCTCCGGCTTGTCCGTATGCATCCTAACGTACTGACGAATGGCATCCTTCTGCCGACCACTCAATACCTTGTCCCGTTCAAGCCATTCCTCACAGATTGCAGCAGAAATTTTTCTTTTCTGAATTATATTCTCCCTCATCCTTTTCTCCTGACTTTGTCTTTACTCTTTTGTTTATTTTACATCTATTTGTGCTGTTTTTTTCAAGCTATTTGTATGTTTTATTACCACCATTTGTATGTTTTGGAATAATTAATCAACAATTCTGATTATATGTTTTATCTTTTACGCAAAATATGTTCCTTTCTGATGCGCTTGTCCAATAAATCATATGGCTGGTTGTTCGTCGAGACTTTTGCGATACACTTTCCTTTCACATAGAACTCAATTTTTTCACCGAACAATCCTTTTTTCAATCTCGTACTCTCAATTTCACTGATGTCAAATTTTTTCACGATCAGTCCGCGTCTGCGTGTCACTCTTGTTCCATTTACTGAAAATCTGTCAGTTATAAGGTCTATGAAAATAATCAAGGAAATTACCGCCAATGCAAGCATCGGACGGAAGAATATTATGCTTGTCTCATTCTGCTCGATCATTACCCACACCATCCAGCAGAAAAAGCCTGCAGACATTGCGGAAACAGCTTTATAAACGCCCCTTGTTTTTAATGTAAATTTATCAATAGTCATTCCCGCTTTGTCGCATGGTACTTGTTTAACTTGCAATTTTATTGCTAATGTTGAACCCTCTGGCAGATTATTATCAATCCTGAAAAGCTTTTTCTTCCCGGAATAAAATTCATATCCGCCGTCTAATCGTTCTGACACTCTGGTAATGTCTGCAAATGTATAATAATGTTTTATGCCTGTGTAACTGCGATAAATGATTTTTTCGCCTTTTACCCAGATTTTCCAGACGTGCGTGCCTAAAACCGCATATATAGACAATAATTCAAAAAATCCAAAAATACCTCCTGTAAACCAGTTCAACTGATCATCTACATAAGCTCCAATAAGACATATCAAAAAAAACAACAAACCTACATACATTATGAAAGCCAGTTCAAACGGATACCCTATTTCCAAATTCTCAAATAAACTTTGTGGAGTCTTTTTGTCATCCAAATTATAAAACTCCGGATATTTTTTCTCATTATACACATTCAGATAATGAATCACTACCGCTGCCGCCACCCACGGAGCTATAACTTTGATTAATGTTACCCAAAATGCTAACATGTTTTTCTCCTCCAATTTCTTATGTAAATGCGCATATAAATCGATTTACATGACCATCAATATCCACGGCATCCTTCAGATTACTAAGATACAGGTTATTCCTTATAGAATTCTTTATCTTGTCCTTCACGCCACCTACTAATTTTTGTCCGGAATAATTGATAATCATGTATTTTAATGCTTTCTTTCTTCCAAGATGTTCAGTAGCTCTCTTTCTGGCGTTCCGGCATACATTCCCCCTTATGTCATCCAAATCGGTTTTTGATTTCAGCACCTCAACCCGCACATTTAAATCATTCAATATTTTCGTATACTCCTTTTTATGTGGCTGGTTTCTTCCATGAATAATATCACTTAATGATCGCTTTTCCCGCAGTTTTATCTTCTCAGTGCTTATACGTCGTTTCTCCATCCACGCAGAAATTCCCTTCTCATCTTTCAACTGCTTTACCGCTTTATCCCAGCCAATACCACTCTTAACCTTATCAACCGCTTTATCCAGACCTCCAAACGCCAATGTTGTACCTGCACTCCACACGCCTGTTTCTACCACTTCTCCAACATCAATATTCTGTTTTCCTTCTATAAATTTCTGTTCAATTGCATTAGCGGTGCTATCAATCAATCCATTACTAGCCGCAGTAACCAAAAGTCCAGCTCCTGTTCCTGCAATTGCCCCTTTCACTGCTCCTTTTGCAAATTCAAGTCCAATTTTCTTTGGATCAATCCCTTCTCCGCCTAATGCTTCACTTCCGATTTCAATAACGCCACTTACAATACCGCCTACAAGTGCCCCAATTACAACTGTTGGCCATTCCCCATCATTATCTTCAAAATCTTCCGGTCTATCCCAACAATAAATATATGGATTTATTGTAAACGGCATTTCCGGGAATCCTTTGATCAGATCCTCACTTACAAACCGCCCTGTTCTGGAATCATAACGTCTTGCCTGCGCAAAATACAACTCACTGATTTCATCCATCTGATATCCGGTGTAACCAAATGGCTGCGTATACTTCTCATTCTTATACACAGGCATACCAAATTCATCATATGCATACAAAGCATCTATCTCTCTTTGCATATCTACCATACACATCGTGCTTCCATGATCATCCTGCAAATAATATGTGCTTTTTCCATTTTCAAGCATTCCAGCTGCTTTTCCATCCCAGAAAAACTGCTGTCTTCTTCCAGAATGTTGTTCATTGCTTTGTAAAAGATTATGATATTTTCTTGTCAGATCCAGCGTGTAGTGTATATCTTTTTTTCCAGATATTTGTTGTCTGACTCGCTGTCCGAGACCGTTATATGCATATTCTGCTATATCAGTAATTCCATTTTCAAATTTTTGAACCTTTTTTAACCTATTTGTACAGTCAAATGTAAATTCTTTTAATACTTTACCATCTTCACAGATTTTTCGAATGTTACCTCGCTGATCATATTGATAAGTCTTTTCAAGTAAATTGCCCGTCTCACTGATAAGCTGATTATTCGCATTGTAAGAATAACGTATTATTGATTCATTTTCAAAATCTTTTTTCTCTATGCGATTCCCAAAGGCGTCATATGTATATTCTCTAAGCCTCTCTTTTTCTCTGCTGACATGTATCAGCCGATTTACCGCATCATAACCATAGGTATAGCTTACATTCTGTATTCCTGTTCCACTCCGCTTTTGATCAACTGTTATTTTATTTCCCACATTGTCATAGGTATAGTCATAAGAATCGATTATTTTTTCCTGATCATGATGCGTGATTTTTGCTATTCTTCCAATATTATTATACGAATACGATGTGACTACATCATTAGGAAGATGTTTTGTTTTAAAACGCCCCATTTCATCATAGTCATATGTAATCACACCAGTTTCATTTTCTAGTTGTATAAGCTGATTGGCTATATTGTAGGTATAATGCACCTCGTTTCCATCCGGGTAAACTATTTTCGTTTTCTCTCCCATATTGTTCCACTCATAAGAAACTTTTTGACCATCTGCATCTGTAACAGAAAGCGGTCTTCCCATTTTGTCCAGACGGATTCTGGTACTTCCTATCCAATCTTTCATTTCTTCTAATTGTCGAAGTGCATTATAAGAAAGTTTTACTTTCTGACCATCTGCATACACTATCTCACTTATCTGTCCAGTTGGATTATATTTGTAGTTTGTGACACAACCATCACGATCTGTTTTGGCTGCCATTCTTCCATTTTTATCGTAAGAAAAATATTCGACTGCACCCAATGGATCTTTGATCTGGATCACATTTCCTTGCAGATCCCATTTATAATCAGTAACAGAGTCGCTCTCCCCTTGTTCCCCGGTACGTTTTATCTGTAAAAGATTTCCAACCTTATCATATGTGTAATATGTCCTGTTGTTTAAAGCATCTGTCACACACGTCAAATCGCCATTTGGAGAGTATTCGTAAGATGTTCGATTTCCATTTTCATCAATCATCTCTACCACATTGCCAACTGCATCATATGAATAATGCCGTACTCCACCTGCTGGATTTATTAAATCTGTCAAGCGATTAAGTCTGTCATACTTCATCTGAACACATTCACCTAATGCATTTGTCCGCTGGATCAGATTATCTTCATTATCATATGTATAAATTTCGACTGCCCCATCTGGATATTGAATCTTATGTAACCGTCCACCTTTCTCATACAAATATTCTGTACTGCTGCCATTTGGATAACAAATCCTCTGTACCTGATCCATTTTATTGTAATAGACACTCGTTGTATTTCCTTCTACATCCGTTACACTGTTCCGTCTGCCCATTTCATCATATGTATAAGATGTAATGTCACCTAATGCATTTACAATTGTAATCAAATTTCCATCCTTATCGTAAGTAAAGGATGTCCTTTCTCCATCTGAATCTAACACTTCTATTATCCGATTTGCACAATCATAGGTATACGATGTAACGTTTCCTTCCGCATCCGTAACTGCAATACAGTTTCCGAGAGCGTCATAGTTATACTTTATCGTGCTCCCATAAGGTAAAACTTCTTCCTTCAGCTGGTTTTCCTTATTATAAATATAATTGTATACAGCCTTATCCGGCATTATAATACTAGAAATATTCCACATTTTATCATATAAATATTTAGTTGCTGCGCCTTCTTTATCTATTAAATATTCCAGCTGTCCTATGCCATTATATTTTGCTTTTAAAGTATATCCATCATAATCACAAATTTCTGTTAAATTTCCATTTTTATTATACTGGTATGTACGTGTATCTCCATTAGCATTTTTTACACTTACAATTCTATCTGCCACATCATACTGATATGAAGTCTCATTTCCATTTCCATCCACTGTCTTAATGACACGGTTCAAATTATCATACTGATATTTTTCTACACCGCCGGTTGCTTTTTTTATACAAATAATGTTTCCCCGATCATCATATGTAAAAGCAACTTCACTGCCATCCGGCTGCACTACTGTAGTTGGTCTTCCTGCCTTATCATTCTCAATTTTGACAATAGCTCCATCCGCATTTTCTGTACAGATCAAATTTCCATGTGCATCATAATAATGCTTTAATCTTGCTTTACCATTTATACTCACATTTAATAAATGGTTATTTGCATCATATGTCATATTGATTCTGCGTTTTGCTTCATCTGTTACCTGCGTCAGATTTCCTCTGTTATCATATGCCATACGTCTTCTATTTTTATTACGATCCGTTACGCAGACACATTGATTTTTATCATTATAAATATATTCTTCCCTTGTTCCATCCTCATAGAGAGTTTCCGTATGACGATATAAATTATCATGCACATATATTATTTTTTGGCCATTACGCTCCGTACAAATAACTCTCTTTTTTACATCATCATACAAAAATTCCATCACTCCACCATCTGGAAATTTCTGACGCGTAATACGATGTTTATTATCATAATCGTTACATATGGTAGTAACTCCACCGGCATTCTCAACATGTGAGATTCTTCCGTCAACACCATATTGATACTGATAGACTCCACCATCTGGAAGTGTGACTGTTTCCAACAAATTTTCTTTATATGTAAGTAATATCTTTCTTCCTGACTGATCTTCAACTCTTACCAAAAGATTTTTTTCATTATAATAATAAGAAAAGATATTTCCATTATCTGCACAAGCTGTTTCCAATAAACCACTTTCATTATATGAGAATGTTATTCCTCTGCCGTTTATATCTTCCGCACGCACCAATTTTCCCATTTTATCAAACTGCATGCTATCTAGTCCTGCACGACACAATCTATACCCTTCTTCATTCTCAAACAGTATTTCTAAAGCAGTTCCTGTTCCCTTATAACTTCCATCATTTTCTTTTTCAAAATATAAGCATTGTCCATCATACATATGAATGCAAGCGCTTATTTCCGTTTTCTTTTCTAAAGAAATTTCATAGTTATGTCTAAAACTTTTTCCAATTGTTCCTGTTGTATCATCTTTTGAATTGTAATACCTATGAAATGAAAGATTTATTTCTCCTCCTACAACCAGATCTTCCCTATCATACACAAAATTCCCGGTTGTCATATTCACAGGATCACCACAATAATTTGTGCCAGCAGCATCTGTTCCCAGCAATTCTTCCTGAATTTCTTTTTCTACCGTTGCCTGAGCATCTTTCAAATCTGCAACTGCGGCATCGAGAACACCTTTTTGTGAAGCCATATCAAGGTTACCTCCGGCAGGATCTATCGTCTGTGCCAGAGTATTCATTAACTTAATGATTTTTTCTGCACATGTATTCATCTCTGCTCCGTGCTTGAGATAGGCTGTATCTACATGTTCTACGGCTGTAAAAATCTGTTCGATCTGTTCAATGGTTGTATCATGCTTATTTAGAACAGTCTGGTAATAACCATCCATTTGAGATAAATAAGCATAACTGTCTAACGTATGCAGCCAGTTTTTAATTTTTACATCCATGTAATCAATACTATTCTTTATAATCTGCCAGATACCATCGGAAGATGTATCATTCACATAACTTATCAGCTTTTCTTTTGCTTCCTGTGAAAAATCCCTGAACATTTTCTTATCCCCATGCTTTCTTTTTCTTCCTATGAAGAAAATGTTTCTGAATGTGTCTTTTCTTTCGTCTCAACCGAGCTTTTTCTCTGTTCCATGTAGGAAATCGTATTTTCCAACAATAAAACAAATGCCTCCTGCATTTTCTGATACTGTTTTCCCATTTCCTCAATCTGAATAATCGTACTGCCTCCACATTCTCCGACATCCGGCATAACAATGTTCTTTGCTGCCCACTCTGTATGCAGATTTTTTAACTCCACAATATAACTGCCTAATTTCTCTGTATCTATAACATTTGTCATCATCTGCCCCTCCTAGAATAAATACTGATCATTTTCATCTATTTCAGCTTTAAATTTTTGACACGTTTTATTTACATTCACACCATGTTCTGTGATCACATTTTTTAATTCCCCAGCATAAGTAATAAAGGTATCCAATGCCTGTGCGGTTTCCCCTTCCTTAATAGCATCTTCCCTGATTTTTTTCATAATTTCCAAATACTTGTCTACACCTGACTGTAACTCCGTCTCATTATCTGAAAGAGTTGTTCCCATATCTAAAACATAATCATCATCTATTTTAAGTGCCGTTCCTGCCATGTTGTACTTCCTTCCTTTGAATTGATCTGGTTATTTCTTGTTTGATGTATTTGCCGACGCTGCTCTTGCTGCCGCCTCACGGGCTGCTGCTTCTCTCGCCGCTGCCTCTCTCGCTTCCTGTTCTGCTCTCTCAATTCTGGCTATTTCTGCATTGAGCTGAGCGATTCTGTTGTTACAATCCTGTATCGCCTGATTACACCCTGCTATTTCATCCTGTTTTCTTGTAATCTCCAATGCAACACGCTCAATCGCTTTATCCAGTCCGCTGGAAGCATTCCAAAAAGCTGCACCATTATATAAATCATGCATTCCTTCATAAAATTTAGAAGTAAATTTACTGTTAATTTTCTGAACTGCACCTGTATTCTCCAATTTAGATGTACCGGAATTTTTACACTCCGAAAAAGATCCCTGAAGCGAACTGATACTGCTTTTCACTTGATTCAATTCCAAAATTTCACTGTTAAGCTTTTCAATTTTTGTATTATAATTCGCAATCTCACTCTGTTTTTGCGCAATCTCTGCATAACACTGCGACTTCGTCATGCCTTCTCCTCCACTGTATATCACTTTTTATCTTAAACACTTTCATGTTTATGTTCAATTATTTTTCTCATTTTTCAGGATTATCCATGCGGGTTCCTGTTTTTCAAGAATCCGCATGGATAAAAGATTAGCCTCTTACAGCCGCAGCACCCTGTGCATCATCATCCTGTCTGTTCTGCATGTAATTCTGAATGAAATCAGAAATACTCTGGATTGCATCCCTTGCATTCTCAAGTGCCGGTTTGTATTCATTCTCAAAACGTTCAATGAATGCGTCTGCAGTCTGGTTTGTCCAGCCATCCTGCAACTGACCATTCATCTGCACTAAAGAATTGATCACATCGTCAAGTGCTCCTGCCTGATTTGAGTACACGCTCACTCCACTTGTAAGCACCTCATAATCCACTTTGTTTACTGCCATCTTTTTGTTCCTCCTTAAAATTTTTATTATATGGTAAATCTGCATATACAGAATTCCATCATGATAATTTTACTGTTTTAATTTTTGTCAGCTCATTCTCATTCACATAGAATGCATCGCAAAATTCTATTGGTTTTGCATATTTTTTTGCAATGCTCACTGACAGATCACACAGTTTAATATTGGATATATCATCAAAAATAATATATCTCCGGTTATCTTTTACAATTTTCATTAAATCTGGTGCACTGAATGGAATTGCCGCATTTTCCACATTGGTCATAAGTATGAGCACTTTCATCATGCGGTATTTGCCGAGCATTCCTTTTATAGTTCCAATTATTTTTTTGTCTGCGCTTATCTCTGCAATTGCGTCCGAGCTTTCAATGACAACTACGATCCAGTTCTCATCATCCAATGCAGCTTCCTGTCTCTGTGCAAAATCTTCATATCTGCTCTGCACCCGCTGATCGACCTCATCAAAAATGGTCCGGATAGATCCTGTTGTATTGTCATATACAGCTGTGTCCGGATGAAATTCATAATCAGCCCATCTCCGTGTCATATCATCCAGAATGTACAGGTCTGTACCTCCAAATGCCGGAAGCAGCATTGCTTCAAGCAGGTATTTTACAAAGATATCTTTTCCTTTTTCCTTTTTACCTGAAATCGTAAACATTCCTCCCTGCGCAATTTCTAACATCATTGGAGAAACCGTATTATAATCAAGTCCCAGCATTACTTTTCCTTCCTCTAAATAATCCGGGTAAGTTTTCTGGATGTAGGATAGTGTCAGTTCTTTTGGAATTTCCGGTATTATCGCAGCTTTCATTCCGGTGTATTTTTCATTCTGTTTCTTCACAAAATCCTGTATCTTCTGTACACGTTCGAATTCTTTTTCGCCTTCAAATGACAAATACATCTGGCTTTCATAAGTGTGCTTGTTCAACTGGATCAAACATCTTCCCGGAATATTTGGCAGCTTCATTCTGCAGCCCTCAAACAACATTCCATACTCTGATGTTTCATTACAAAACAATGCAATTCGTCCTTCAAAATTATTCAGATAGCGATAGCCAATACCGGAAGTCTGAACATTTGCCACAACAAATGAAATACCAACTGCTATTCCATCTCTGCACAATGGCAGCAGATAATCCTGATCCTGCAGATACATTTCTTTCAATGCCGTCAGATTATCAATCACTACAACAATCTGTGGCAGGTCACGGTACCCGGCTTCTTTATAGGCAACAAAAGAACTTACCCCAGACTGTGCCAGTATTTCTTTTCGTTTTACCATCTCTGTTTGCAGCAATTTAAACAGATTTTTTAATTTTTCATCATCTGATACGCACACGACACCACCACAATGATGAAGCTCTGCAAAATTGCGCAAAATCATGGAGCCAAAATCGATAATGTAAAGATTTACCTCCTCCGGTGTATAGTTTTCTGCAAGACTTCGGATAATCGTCTGTAATACATTTGTCTTTCCGCACTGTGCAGAACCGATCAGTATATAGTTCTGTGCCGTAATGTTAATTTTCAGTTTTTCCTGACTTTGTCTGTCCGGATCATCCAGAAGACCTATATATGCATAAATTTCTTCTGAATCCAGCCTCTCCCCATTCTCATAGGTTAATAATTCCGGCAATGGCGGCATGCAAATATTCGAAAGTCTTCTGATTCCTTTTTCTTCGCAATATTCTGCTATATAATCTACAATTGCCTCCAGCTGGTTCTTCGTATTGGAATCCTTCTTTTTTATTTTCTTTTTCTGGTAAACCACTTTTTTTATTCCAGCAAAATTCAGTTCGGAAACACTAAATTCTTTATTTCCCTCACTCTCATCAAGCGTTGCAGGTGCCCCGCTGAATGCCGACTGAAACAATTCAAATATCTCATTGTTACCAACCTGCAGATATGCCCGTCCGGGTTCTTTAATCTCCGCTGCAAGCGGTGTTTTTAAAACTTCATTACTGTCCTCTTTAGACTGTACTTTCAGACAAAGTTTAAATTTTGAATTTGACCAGATCTGCCCATCTACCACACCGCTTGGTTTCTGTGTTGCAAGAATCAGATGTACTCCAAGACTTCGTCCAATACGAGCTGCAGATATCAGCTCTTTCATAAAATCTGGCTGTTCTGCCTTCAGCTCTGCAAATTCATCTACAATAATTACCAGATGTGGTAATGCTGTCTGCACTTTTTTCTCTTTATAAAGTTCAATATATTTATCAATATGGTTCACACCAGCCTGCGCGAAAAGATTCTGACGCTTCATCAATTCTGCCTTTATTGACTTTAATGATCTCTGTACCTCATTTCCGTCAATATTGGTGATTGCACCGATCAGATGTGGCAGATTCCGAAACTGGTTTACCATTCCTCCGCCCTTGAAATCGATAATTACAAATCCAATTTCATAAGGATGAAATATCGTTGCAGCCGATAATATGTAACTTTGCAGTATCTCACTCTTGCCCGATCCCGTTGTTCCCGCTACCAGTCCATGTGGTCCGTGAAACTTCTCATGCAGGTTTAAAGTAACTACTTCATCTTTTGCATTTACTCCAAGAGGTACTGCCATTGTCTTGTAAATCTGTGACTCACCCCATCTTTTTCCAAGGTTCAGATCTTCTGCTGCAAATATATGAAGTAATTCAAATAACGTAATATTTTTTCTGAGAGAATTTTCAAGTCCGATTTCTTCACAATAAACAGGTGCCAGCATTTGTACCACTGCTCCTGCCTGCATGTCTGATATTGCCTGATACTCAAATTCCTGCACCTTATTGCCATTATCAGAACGACAGATATTTCCCTCATGCCCGGAAGTCAGTGTAATTATTTGGTTGCAATGCAATGGCAGTTTTTCTGCACTTGTCTCGAAAAATACAAAAACCATTCCAAGTTCTGCTGCCCTCTCGATGTATCTTGAAATTGGATGATTTTTGATACCAAATTCATTTTCAACAAGAATGACACAGTAATAGGGAATATTTTTTGTCTGCTCCCTATAATTTAATTCGCGGAACAAATTTTCAAAAAGATTATTTTTGCTCTCATTATTGCATACGATATTACGTGTTCCCTTCTCATTTCCAAGATGCGGAAGCATACGGACCCACTCATATTGCTTTTCATCATCCACCAGCAGAAAAAGTCTGACATCACCGTAATAATGTCTGACTGAGATATCTATCGCAATATTTTTGAACATTGCATACAATGCCTTTTTTTCTCCGACAACTCCAACTGCATTTGCATTTTTCAAATCTGCATAAACAGGGGCATGATCAATCTTTGCATACATCTCACAGATTTTTTCAGGCAGATCTGTAAGTTCATCGCCTACTTCCATCCGTTCCTGCTTCCTATAATCAATCTGCCGCTCGGATTCCACGCTTCCCTTTCCAAGATATACACACAGGAAATCTGCATCCTCTCTTGTTCTTTCAAATAATCGGCGATCAAAATTCATTGCTGTGTCAACATCACTCGCTACATCACAGTATGTATCTCTTAAACTTTCCTCTTCTTCCTCACGTTTTATTTCGATTTCGTGTTTCTTCTTGTCAATATAGCTGTTGTATTTTGTAATACGTTCCTCGCAGTCCTTTTTATATTTTTTATTTCCCGACAGAAACCCTAATATGGTAGTCACCACCCCAAGTGCCATGGAGCATACACTCAAAATCACATACGAGCCGGATGAACCGGAAGTGTTCATAATTCCACGGAACACAACAACAAGCCCAATCATTGTAATAGAGGGCATCAGGTTCATAACGATATTGTTTTCCGGTTTTTTCGGAATCTCCGGTGCATCCAAAATTTCTATTTTATCATCTGGAAGTTGTTTTTTGATTCTGGTATTCCGATTAAACAATGGATATTTCAACCCATTCACACGATGCCTGATCTCATGCACCGGTATATTTTTCACCTGTAGTCCTGCCTGATCAAAATAGATTTTTCCTTCTTTAAAATAGAACTGATACTCATCTACCGAAAAGAAATCACAGTCATGAAGTTCCACACTTTCCTCTATTCTCTGTCCATTTCTGAGTACTCCAAACGCAGACTTAATTGCATCAAGATAATAGCACTTTCCTTTTTTTTGTATAACCAGCCGTATATTTTTCTCAAACTGGCTTTTTAAAAGAATCGCCGCTCCCGGCTCCGAAGAAATCTCTATCTGCCCCGGAAGATCAATGTACCAGTTATAATTTGGCACCTTTGCCTCAAAATCAATCATAAAACGCAGTTCAAACGCTTCATTTCCTGTATTGGAATAACAAACTGCTATGATATCCCCATGACTGATCTCCATGGAATATAATTTTCGCATATCGCCTTTGCTGAAATACAGCTGATCTGCACAGTCAATATTCCATTCATCGCTGCATGCTGTAAACTCTATCTCAATCTCTGAAAAGAAAGTCTCCGGGTTAAGTCGAAATTCACAGGATGATGTTGTTCCAAGTTTCACATTCTCCACACCTGCTGCAATTTCAAACTCTTTATACACCGTTCTGTTACTGACAATTACTTTATACTGATAATCCATGCTTATGCCCTCCGGTAGATAATATAGGAACCATTTCTGATGCCAAATTCTTTTAATGTTTTATTTCCTCTTAAAAAAGCGATTGGATTCTCAGCAACCAGATAGCAACTGAAAATATTATCCGTATCCATCCCTAATCCATATGCCTCATTCAGTGCAAGCACAAGATCATTTGCTGTTATTTCCAATGGTATTTCCAGATCTACATGTGTCTGTTTCATATCATTGATAAATTCAACTACAACTTTTTCTTCCATTCCGTCTCCTTTATATCAGCCACCCCTTAATAACCTCTAACGCTCCTACATCTGTAATTCCTTCATTATCAGCAGATCGACCATATTTTTTCAGTTTTCTTTTTCCTCTCACACAAAAAGTGAAATCCGTATTTTCAAAATGTATGGCATTTTCATTTTTTACATTGCAGTATGGATCATCTCCAAAATCTCCGATAAATATTGGCATTCTCTCTTTTAAACGATTGATATAATTCAAAGTATCCCGATTTGTGATTCCTATACAAATAAGTTCTGTTGGATTTAGCCCCTCTACAATTTCCCCTATAAAATCATTTATATTTCCTGCACAAAATACTATAACTCTGCCGGAGTTTCTTTCTTTTAAAACTTTATTAATTGTTTGCAATACCGGCTGTATAGGAATCTGTGTCTCAATATCACTGTGGTCATACCTCAGTGTATGATATCCTGCTCTTACAAAAAAGTCTGATATCTCATCATATTTTCCTATATGACCAAGTAATATCTTTTTCCTCTTGTTTTGATACCATACCCTTCCATTCAGATCACTTTTGTAATAATCCGGATGCATGAACACTATGGTTCCTTTAAAATTATTTTCTTTTTTTCGTTGTGAGTAACAAATCTTTACATTTTCTTCTGTTAAAAATTCTTCTTTTAAATCGAAACTCTCTCTTTGAACTGGCTTAGTTGTATTAGATATGCCTTTAAATGCAATGATGATAACCTCTAAGATCCATATAACAATCGTAATATCTAATGAAGTACTTACATAATTATGAACATTTTTGTTATCCATTGTAAAATATTTTATCAGGAATAAACTACTTAATATGATATCTACACTAATGATTATCTTATATAATTTAGCTGCTTTCGGGGATAATGTCTCATATCGCATTATATAGATGCAGGCTCCAACTGAAAATATGTATAATTCTAACACCGTTATTAAATAATAAATTGTTTTTGCTGTCATACATATTATTCCCCACTTCCATTTTTTTCAGATAATTGTTGAGTTATAATAAACGTTAATACCTCGCTGTTTATATTAGATATTCCATCCGCCAATTGCATTTTTATATAACTTAATATTTCTTCACGAACAGACTCATTGTATAATATTCTACTTAAATCAGTTCCAAGAATATTATTACTATTATTCCATAAGTTTGTCTGAGCATATTCCGTTCCCCTTTTATTATAATAATGGGTTTTACTGCTTCGGTTTCCGAATAGATGATGTTGTTCCAAGTTTCACATTCTCCACACACTTCAATATTTATTGCCCACTCCTTCTCCTTTTTTTATTAAACTCTGAATTAGGATTTTGTGAATTTCCAATTATACAAAAAACTGAAAATCCTCCTAAAATCATTGACATAACTAATACTATTCCCCACATAAGCTTTCCTCTTGACGCAGTTGACATTGTTTTCTGCATGAGTCTTCCGCCATGTCCTCCTCTGAAAACTCGTCCTAAAACAATTAGTACAGAAATGCTACATGTTGTAAATATAGCGGCAATTTTTCTTATCGCAATCCAAAATGGTTTATTTTTATTAACCTTTCCCTGTACGATTGGAATTAATATTCCAATTCCAATACTTATAGCATAAAGAATTCCTGTAACTATTCCTGTATTTTTCCCAAATAAAGAGCCATAAAGTAACATTGGCATCATCCATGAAATAGAGCAACCAAATAATAGCAATGATGAATACATTGATAATTCATTATCTTTTCTTACCAATTTTATAATTGTAAGTATCAATAATATACTAAAACAGCTTATATTTATGCATGAAATAATTTTTATTGGTTTACTTTCAATATAAGCAGCCATTAACTCTGCACCCAAGAAAAATATATCCATATAAATTACTATCATAAAACATTTTAAAATTTCCTTACTCTTTCTCATCATTATTTTCTCCATCAAACAATCCAAATACAAAGTCCTTAATATCATCCCTTAATGATTTTCCATTTCTGCCAAGCCATTTTTTATTTTTCCTCCTGTAGTTCTTCTAAAATTTCCTACACTTACACCAGCTTCTGCGGCATTGATTTTGGTAGTTGGATTATCAATAATTGAACGTAGCCTGTAAAATCAAATAGCTAATATGCATTCTGCATCTGAAAAATACTTTTTCCAAAGTCATGTAATAAAATCGTTAAAAAACTCTATTGGTTTCACCTGCAATTTAAAGTGAACTTCTCCTTCTACTAATAATATTCTGATTATGATCTTTTCAACTGATACTACACATGATAATCCTCTAATCTATCTACTATCTGTATATGTGGATTTTTTTTTAATAATATATCCATAATTGATGATTTTTCTCTAAAAGAAAACAGATATTTTTTGTCTTTATTATATACATTAATGTATCTACCAAACTCTTTCACCATCTGTTCTCTTGTCGTGCCATACGGATATATCACCGGTTCCTCTCTTCCTCTTTCAACATAACCTATATCCTGATACATCATCCTAGTTTTTCTAAATAAATTATTTATTCTTCCGCTACAAACAATGCACATATCTTCTAACTGAATATAATATGCTTTTTTATAATTCTTTACTGCTATAGGAACTCCTGGGAAAAAAAATAACCCTGCTAATACTAATAATATAGGTAATTGTTTTTCAGTTATAAATCCAATTACTGCTATAATGCTCATCATCATTGCAAACGAAAGCCACAAATAGGTGGCTTTATATTGAAAAATAGTTTTATTATGATTTTTCTCATAAAATAAATAATGTTTCATTATTCTTTTTCCTCATCTTTTTTCATATCTGAAATTTGCTCTTTAATATGAGTTGGTAAATTTGTTAACATATTTCCAATGCTATCAGCTGCTAGAAGTCCATTATCAATAAGACCATAAAATAATCCATGTCATTTAGATAAGGTTTTTTATGATGAAAACAGTATATCATATGCGTTCATGCATTGAAAATACTGTTCAGTTAAGAAATGCTGTATTTTTTAGGTGCACTAATGCGTAGAAAGCAGGTGTATGATGAGTTCAAATCATTTTTTTGTGTATGACAAAAAGACAGATTGCATATCTGCCTCATAATGGAGTATAATGGTAACGCGATTTATGAAACCCGATACATGAAATCCCTATTTCTCTTTGGACGGAGGTGGATAGGATAATTTCGATTGTACCTGACAGGTGTCAGATACTTTTGTATGAGAAGCATGGTCTCTGTTTCGTGACCACCGTGTTTGAGATATGCCCTGCATATGTTTACTGCGATGGCGAAATTTGTATCAGGTATAATAAAACTGTCGAAGGCACAGTAATTCTGATAAGCCTGTTGCTTTTGAAAAAACAAAATAAAAATGTAACTTTGAGAGAATGAAAATGAATAACGAAATTATTATATCGCATATCAGTATGCCGTACGGAGTGTTGCATGATCAAAAATTGAATTCTGTTAAATGCGAAAATAATCAAATGATTTTTACATTTGATATTAAAATATTTCCGCAGAATTATGTCGGCGATTGTTATAAACAGTACGAATGTTATAAGCATTGTGATATGATTGTGGCAATGAAAGAGGAGTCTTTTAACGATTTTAATTTTGTTTCGGCAACTGATAAAAACGGAAAATTTGAGGGTATTTCCTTGTCACAGGCTGAGTTTATTAATGCAATCAATAATGCTTATACAGCTGAATTTATAGATTGCTTTGCAAATAACAGCGAATTAAAAATTGAATTGGGTGTTAATTATTACGATGCTGAAAAGCAATATAGAAAATATCGAAAATTCAGTCTATGCAGTGTAGCACTCTATGCAGAAAAAGTGATTTGGAATTGGTATTGAATTAATAAAAAAATTTGAAAATATGAGACCGCAATGAGTCTGAAATTGTAAAGGTATTTGCAATTGCGGTGGGGTGTTGTGTCGGCAATGAAAATGAAATGACCTTACACTCGGCGGCGGTAATCACTTTATTGAAGTTGACAAATCATCTGACGGAACATATTTTCTTGTAATTCATTCGAGCAGCCGAAATCTCGGTAAACAGGTTGCGGAAATCTATCAGAACCTTGCCGTTGATTTGCACAAGGGCAAGGAAGATTATTTCAGACAGAAAGATTATCTGCATGATGTTGAAATTTGTCAGCAGTTTGTAAAAAGAAATCGTGCCGAAATGGGAACATAAAGCTTAAATTTAGGGAAAATGTGCCGAAATGGGAACAATATTTGATTTTTGAACTATTGTGTGCTATAATGAGAACACAATAAGTGCAGGTGATTTCAATGGTACGGAGAAAAGAATATCTTGAAAAGCTAATAGGATGGAAAGATGACGATGTTATCAAAGTGGTAACAGGCATAAGGCGATGCGGAAAATCTACACTTCTTATGCAGTATCAGGATTATCTGAAGTCAATCGGAATCAAAGAAAATCAGATTATTGCAGTAAATTTTGAAGAACTTGAATATGAAGAGCTTTGTGATTATAAGAAGTTGTACGCTTATATCAAGGACAGATTGGTTGCTGATAAAATCACATATATTTTCCTTGATGAAATTCAAAAAGTACCGAGTTTTGAAAAAGTAGTTGACAGCCTGTATGTAAAGCCAAACATAGATATTTATATTACGGGTTCAAATGCTTATATGCTCTCGGGAGATTTAGCTACACTTCTGACAGGGCGCTATGTTGAAATATCAATGTTGCCGTTATCATTCAGCGAATATATGCAATTGAGTGATAAGGACAAAGAAAGTGCATTCGCCGATTATATAAAATACGGCGGACTTCCGTTTGTGGCAACAATGGATAGGACAGATGATAAGGTTGATACCTATCTTGAAGGGATTTACAACACGGTAATTGTAAAGGATATTGAGGATCGACAGAAAAGACAGGAATCAAATTCTGATAAAAGGAAAATTAACGATATACCGCTGTTGAAAACTATTGCAAAATATCTTTCAAGTGTTATAGGCAGTCCTGTGTCATTGAGAGGTATAACAAATTATCTTGTGTCAAGCGGCAGAAAAATATCCGCTAATACTGTCAGCAATTATGTAAACGCTTTGATTGAATCATTTATCTTTTATCCGGCAGAGCGTTTTGATATTGTCGGAAAGCAATTGCTAAAGGCAAACAAAAAATATTATATGGTTGACTTGGGTATAAGAAATCATATTTTACCGAGAAAATATTATGACTTGGGATTTTCAGTTGAAAACATAGTGTTTTTTGAATTGCTCAGAAGAGGCTGTAAGGTGACAATAGGTAAATATCAAGAAAATGAGGTTGACTTTGTTGCCGAAAAGCGTGGCAAATTCACATACATTCAGGTTACCGCAGATATGGTTTCAGAAAGCACATTTGACCGTGAGATGAAACCTTTGTATGCCATTCAGGATAATTACGAAAAAATTGTTTTGACACTTGATAAACTGACTGTTGGCAACTATGACGGAATTAAGGTTGTCAATGTTATTGATTGGCTGTTAAACAAATAATCATATAAAATTACCGCATTGCCTTTATGATAACTCAAAAGCAATGCGGATTTTTATATCACATATTAAACCACAATCTGACCGTTATAACACTCATAATTGCAGCGGTTAGGTCGGCGGTTATGGCGGCAAAGAGGGTGTGGCGAATTTTTTTGACTCGGATACAGCCAAAGTACATTGCGATTGCGTAGAAGGTTGTTTCGCTTGAACCTGCGAGTACGGAGGCTGTTCTGCCTGCAAAGCTGTCGGGACCGCAGGTTTTGTAAAGGGCTGTGAGGAGTGCGGTTGAACCGCTTCCCGAAACGGGGCGGAGGAGTACGAGCGGAACGATTTCTTTCGGAAATCCTAAAAATTCCGCTGTCGGCTGAATCAGTGCGCATATTGCGTCAATTGCTCCGCTTGACTGCAAAAGGTCAACGGCAAACACAAGTCCCATAATTGTAGGGGCAATGTTGTACAGAAGTTTTACTCCCTCTTTTGCTCCCGAGATGAACACATCGAATACGGGAACTTTTTTTATCAGCCCGAATACCACAACAATACACGCAAATGCCGGCATTACAAATTCCATTTGCTCACCACATTTCTCAAATTTTACCTTGTCTGATATTCAACGTACAGGCAATCAGCAATGCCACCGTCAACGCACACGCAGAGCTTATCCAGACGGGAACGATAATTTCAAAAGGCGCAGAGCTTCCGTAGGATTGGCGGAGTGCGGCAAGCGTTGTTGGTAACAACTGGAGTGACGCTGTGTTCATAACTACAAAAACAACCATTTCGTTGCTCGCAATGTCACGGCGGTCATTGAGCGTGTGCAGCTGTTCCATTGCTTTTAGTCCGAAAGGTGTTGCGGCATTGCCGAGTCCGAGCAGATTTGCACTGATATTCATAGTGATGCTTTGAAATGCGTCACTTTTTTTATCAAGCCTCGGAAAAAGCGGACGGAGCAACGGTGCAAAGATTTTTGCAAAAATGTTTGTCAAACCGCTTTCGACTGCGATTTTCATAATTCCCGACCAAAGGCAGATTATGCCTGCCATTGTGAGAATAAGCTGTATTGATGACGCTCCGCTTTCGATGAGTGCGTTTGAAATGTCGGCGGTGTTGCCCATAAACAACGCACACAATACGCTCACGGCAATGAGTCCGCTCCAGATATAATTCAGCATTTTTACTCCTTTTGCTGCAATTAACGACAAAATGTACAATATTGTCATTTTTGTAATCAAATTATTTAATAAAATCGTTGACAAAAATCCCGAAAAATGGTAGTATAGGTAAAAATAGGGATTATGGTGAATTAAAAAATAGGGATTATGGTGAATTAAAATGATTTATACAAACTTTAGGGAAATTGATAAAGCAGGCAGAATTGTAATATCAAAGGATATCCGCAACCACCTCAACATTAAGCCGGGTGACATTCTTCACATTGAGGCTGACGATGAGTGCGTTACGATTAAAAAGGCAGAGAGCAAGTGCGTTTTTTGCAATACTCTTGATAATCTGATTGCATTCGGCGGAAAATATGTATGCAGAGATTGTGTTGAAAAGCTCAAAGGCTGATACTGCTTTCGGCTACTCTAAAATATACTTGACCGAATTTGAAATTATGATAACGGACGGTGTTTTTATATGGACAGAATTGACAAAATTAATTATTATCTTGACATTGCCGAAACTGTGCTTGAAAGGGGAACTTGCCTGCGCAGAAATTTTGGTGCAATTATTGTGAACAACGACCAGATTGTTTCAACAGGCTATACAGGCGCTCCGAGAGGCAGAAAAAATTGCTGTGATTTGGGATTTTGTATCCGTCAGGAACGCAACATTCCCCGTGGAGAGCGTTACGAACTTTGCAGAAGCGTTCACGCCGAGGCGAACGCTATTATTCATGCATCAAGAGAACAGATGATTGGTGCAACGCTTTATCTTGTCGGCAAGGAGATGTCAAACGGAGAGTATGTTCAGAACACATCTTCGTGTGCAATGTGCAAGCGTATGGTTATCAACGCAGGTATTGACAAGGTTATTGTCAGAAACGATAAAACCGATTTTACGGAAATTGATGTGAACGATTGGATTATGTCCGATGATTCGCTTGACGCACTTCGTGGCTATTGATATGAAAACACGGCTTTTTATAACCGATATCCGCAAAATCTCTTTTGACAGAGTCGGTGAGCTTTCTCCCGAAAGAGCGGAGCGTGTTCAAAGATGCCGCAGAGCTGACGATAAACTGCGTTGCATTGCAGGCGGCTTGTTTATGAACAAATTTCTTGGCGGTGCAAAAATCACCGTGAATGAATTCGGCAAGCCCGAATGTGACAACGGACTTTGTTTCAATATTTCGCACAGCGGAAGCTATGTGCTTTTTGCGTTGTCGGATTCCGAAGTTGGCTGTGATATTGAAGAAATTCGATTTCTCAATGGTATAAGGCTCGGCAAAATTGTTTTTTGCGACAACGAGATGAAATTGCTCGGCAACGCTTTTGACAGGCTTGGCACATTTTTTGAATTGTGGACAAAAAAAGAGGCACTCCTAAAATGTATGGGTGACGGATTTCACCGTGGCGCAAAAAGTGTTTATGTCAGCAACGGAAAATTCTCTGAAAATCAAACCGAATATTATATGAAGCAATACAAATTTTCGGACTATGAAATCAGCCTTTGCAGTGTGCAAAATGATTTCCCGAAAGATATTGAATTTATAATTTTGTGAATAATATACTCTGGAATTATCGTTTTTAGAAATTACATATTATTGTATTATTAATCGTAGAGCATAGCGTGAAATTATGACGCTAAATATAGGAAGCTCCATTAATGCTAATATATAAATTGGCATTAATGGAGCTTTCTATTGTTTAAAAACATAAAAAAAGATAACTTGTTATGACTTTTTTACGACATAATATTGCAATTTGCAAGTGAATTCGTTATAATGAAACTAATATTTACAAAAAAGTAATATATCTTTTGCAAATTCAATAACACAATATATGGATAGTAAAAGTAGAAGAGTGCATAAAAAATTATGTAAAAATGAGAATGATGAACTTTGTGATGGATGTATTACTTCTATTGGTATTTTTTATACTAAATAATGAAAATTTGAAATGGAGTAATTATAATGCCATCCATAGGTCCTTTCATGCGATGGGCTGGAGGAAAGACATGGTTAGTCCCATATATGAAAAATATTATAGGGGATTTACATATTGAACACTATCATGAACCTTTTTTAGGTGGTGGAGCCATCTATTTTTCTATGACACATAAAAAGAAATCATATCTTTCTGATGTTAATTCGCAACTAATTAATACTTATATACATGTAAGGGATAATCCAGAAAAATTGATAAAATTGTTAATGCAGATGCCAAATACCGAAGATGATTATTATAGAATCAGAACAGAAATTTCTACGGATGATACAATTGAAGATGCTGCTCGATTTCTTTACTTGAATCAAACTTCTTTTAATGGATTGTACCGTGTAAATAAAAATGGTAAGTATAATGTGCCATATGGATTTCGCGAAAATTGGACGTATGCACCAGATCGTATTAGAAACGCTAGTAAATATTTGCATAATACTCGAATTACAACAGGAGATTTTGAAATTAATAAATATCGAATCAAGGAAAATGATTTGGTTTTCCTCGATCCGCCATATACAGTTTCTCATAATAATAATGGGTTTATTGCCTATAATCAAGAACTTTTTTCTGTAGAAGACCAAAAACGACTAAAAAAATTTATTGAATATATTAAAAAAAAAGGCGCCTTTTATATTTTAACAAATGCAGCACATGAAACAATACGAGATATATTTTTAACACCTGGAGACAGAATTGTTACATTGCGAAGAAATAGTCTTATAGGTGGAAAAAATGCGTCACGTGCGATAATCTCAGAGTATATTTTTACAAACATACCGGAGGGTAATTATGAATGAAACAAAGACAAAATGGGAATCTATTGTATCAGGTGAAGCCTTAATAAAAGTTCGAAAGTTAAGAAGTAAAACTTTTATTGAATCGAAAGAAAGACGTGTTGCACTACCAGAATTAAATGAGGAGGGATGGGAAGAATATAAAAGTTATAAAAATAATAAATTTGTAGGTGTACGCAAAAATAAGAGATTTGACGAGGTTTTCGAAGACCGTGTTTGGTGTCTGTTCGAAAAATTAGGCTTTATATATATGAATAAAGATCGTTCCTTTATAATGTCATATGATTTTAATGATCCTAATAATACTCAACAAATTGATGTTTTCGCTGCGGACGAAGAAACAGTAATTATTGTTGAATGTAAAGCAGCAGAAACTATAAAAGACGGTGTCTTTAAAAAGCCACTTGAGGCATTCCGCGGACAGATGGATGGACTTCGCAGGGAAGCTCAAAAAAAGTTTCCTAAAGCCAAAGTGAAATTTATTTGGGCAACTCATAATTATATTATGTCTCCAACTGATCAAGAGAAAATGCGTCAATGGGATATTGTACACTTTAGTGATGCGGTTATTAACTATTATTATGAGTTGGTTAAACATTTGGGTTCTTGTGCCCGTTATCAACTTTTGGGTAATTTATTTGCAAATCAAGAAATTCGTAATATGGATGACAAAATTCCAGCTATACAAGGAGAAATGGGAGGTCATAAGTATTATTCCTTTTCGATTGAGCCAGAAAGACTTTTGAAAATTGGTTATGTACTTCATCGTAATGAAGCTAATAAAAACATGATGCCTACTTATCAACGATTAATTAAAAAGAATCGTCTTTCAAAGGTGAGAAAATTTATAAATGATGGAGGGTACTTCCCTAATTCTTTAATTATTAGTATTGAATCTGGTGGTAGAGGTTTACAATTTGATGTTTCAGGAATGAAAGTAGATGGAGCACATTCAAAACTTGGGGTGTTGCATTTGCCAAAAAAATATCGCTCTGCATACATTATCGATGGACAACACCGATTATATGGATATTCAGATTCGAATTTTGCCACTACTAATAGCATACCTGTGGTTGCTTTTGTCGATTTAGATAGATCAGAACAAATAAAACTTTTTATGGATATAAATGAAAATCAAAAAGCGGTTCCAAAAACTTTGCGTGTTACACTAAATGCAGATATGCTTTGGGATTCATCGGATTTTAATGAGCGTCGGCAAGCATTACGTTCTAAAATTGCGCAAATGTTTGGAGAAGAAGAAACATCACCGCTGATGGGTCGTGTTGTTATAGGTGAAGATGAGAAATCTTCAATTCGTTGTATTACGGTTGAAGCAATTCAAACAGCCTTGAGAAAAAGCAATTTTATGAGCCAATTTGGAAAGAAAAATTGCATTATTAAAGACGGAACATTTGACGTAGGTAACAATCAAGATACTTGTGAATTACTTTATCCTTTTTTAGAAGGATGCTTGAGATATGTAAAAAATGAAGTACCAGAAGAATGGGAACGAGGTGACAACAATTATGGTGTGTTAACGATGAATCGTGGAATTCAGGCTATTATTCGCGTAATTAATGACATTGTTAACCACCTTGTAGATCTTAAAGAGATTTTTCCTAAATCGCAAAGAACAGAAGAACTTATAGATCAAGTTGCCTTTTATTTAGATCCACTAAATGAATACCTTAACAATTTAACACAACAAGAAAGGAAAGAACTACGAGGATATTTTGGTGGTGGAGCTGATACTCGATTTTGGAGAGCTTTTCAGAGGGAAATAGCTAAGGAACGTTCTGATTTTAATCCCGATGGACTAAAGGAATATTGGGAAAATGAAGCAAAGACATATAATTCAGATTCGATTACATATCTTCGTGAAATTGAATTTTGGATTAAAAATACTATTAAAACTGCACTTGTAAAAAAATATGAAGATAATTGGGAAATTAAAGCATTACCTAAATCCATTTATAAAAGAGCAAAAAGTATAGCTGATGAGCGTAATTATGATAGTATAACTTCTGGTGATGGAGTATCAACTGTTTCAATATGGGACTGCGTAACTCTTAAAGACTGTAAGGAAATTATCACTGTTGGTAGTCACTGGACAGAATTATTTGAATCTCTATTTACTCGACCAGAAGATAAGAAACTAAGCGGAGGTAAATCAGCACGTACAGAATGGATTGAACGAGTGGCAAATCTTCAAAACAAACTCAATATGTCCTCATATAGTGTTACAATTACGGAATTTGAATTTATAAAATCTATATTTTTATGGATAAAAATATAGAGAATTGAAAGCAATATCTTTTTGCTTATTATCTTATATTCATTGAACTGAAAAGCCACGATTTTGAATCAACCTCAAAAACCATTAGATTTTTGGTCTGACTTTTTTGGGGGTAACATCAATTTCGGGGCTTTTTTACATAGAAAATACAAAACAAACCCCTGATTTTGTTAATATGCTTGTTATTGCTATTTTTAAATAATTGTGATACAATTTACTTTGATTAGTGCAGCAATCGGCTGCATATATTGTGTATGAAAAAATTCGGAACGGAAATATCCGTCTGCATACGGATGTTTTGCAATTTTCAGGGGGGACACTATGCCGACATTTACCAAGGCGGCTATCAAGGCGACCTTTATTTCGCTCTTGAATAAAAAGCCGTTGAATAAAATTACAGTCAAGGAAATTGTTGAAGAATGCGGAATTAACCGTAATTCCTTCTACTACCATTTTGACGACATTCCGTCGCTTCTTGAGGAAATTCTCGTTGAAGAGGCTGACAGATTTGTTGCGACCGAAACCGACAACAATACTTCTGTTTATGAAAGTCTGATTTCTGTAATTGACTATGCTTTTTCTAACAAGTCGGTGATTCAGCACATTTACAATTCTGCGAACAGAACTACATTTGATGTGTATCTCAACAGGATTTGTACTCACGCTATAAAAAGCTATTTTGACAAGCTTGAAATTACAAAAAATATTGCCGAAGATGACCTTGACGCAATGATTATGTATTACAAGTGTCAGCTTGTCGGTTTTATTATCGACTGGCTCGGCGGAGGTATGAAATATGACCTCAAAATTAAGATGAAACGCATTTGTGAGCTATTTGTGGGTTCCATGGAGTCTGCATTGGACAGATGTGCTAAAATCAATGCCTGATTGCTGCTTTATTGGTTAAAATTGAATATTTACGCTTGCTTGCGTGTCTGAAATGCAGACGAATTTAACAAAATGTCTGATTTCCGTACAAATTTATTGCCGTGTCTAAATTCCTGACACGGCATTTTTTGTGTCTGTTTAAATTTTAACAAAGCCGTAATAGAATATATTACGGACAAAGGAAATACGGTTCACCTCTCGGATCGTTCCTTTGAATGCAGAGTGCAGTCTGCAAATCATATATGAAGGAGTATGAAATATGAAGTTAGGGAAAGCGGTTGTTAAAAGCCGTTTCGTAATCCTTATACTTGCCGTTGCGCTGATGATTCCGTCAGCCTTGGGAATGGCATTTACAAGGGTTAATTACGACATTCTTAGTTATCTTCCCGATAACCTCGACACAATTAAGGGTCAGGATTATCTGCTTGATGACTTTGGAAAGGGTGCTTTTTCATTCCTCATCTTTGAGAATATGGATGATAAGGATGTTGCGGCAACAGAGGAAAAAATCAAAGAAATCGACCATGTTGATACGGTTCTTTGGTATGACGATTTTGCCGACATCTCAATTCCAAAGGAAATGTTGCCCGACAAAATTTATGATGCGTTCAATTCGGGAAATGCAACGATGATGGCGGTATTCTTCGACACCTCAACATCAGCCGATGAAACAATGAACGCTATCGAAGAAATCCGTTCGGTTGCCGGTAAGCAATGCTTTGTTTCGGGTATGTCGGCAATGATTACGGATATGAAGGATATGTTTGAGGAACAGGAAATGACTTATGTTGCAATCGCTGTTGTCCTTGCGGTAATTGCAATGATGATCTTTATGGATAACTGGATTATCCCGTTTGTGTTCCTTGCAAGTATAGCGGTTGCTATCCTTGTAAATATGGGCAGTAACTACTTTATGGGTGAGGTTTCATTCATTACCAAAGCGTTGGCGGCAGTTCTTCAGCTTGCGGTAACAATGGACTACTCAATCTTCCTGTGGCACAGCTACGAAGAACAAAAGGGCATTTGTGAAAACCACAAGCAGGCAATGGCTGTTGCAATTCACGAAACCGTCCGTTCCGTAATCGGAAGTTCAATCACAACGGTTGCAGGCTTTATCGCACTTTGCTTTATGACATTCACACTCGGTCTTGACCTCGGTATTGTAATGGCAAAGGGTGTTATCCTCGGTGTTATCTCCTGTGTAACGGTTCTTCCGTCACTCATTCTTGTTCTTGACAAGCCTCTTGAAAAGACAATGCATAAGTCGCTTATTCCGTCAACAAAGAAGCTTGCAACAGGACTTGTTAAAATTTTCCCCGTATTTCTCGTAATGTTTGCGGCTCTTATTTATCCGTTCTATTCGGCATACAGCCAGACAAACAATGAGATTTACTACGATTTGTCGGAAAGTCTTCCCGAAGATATGGCAAATGTAATTGCCAACACAAAGCTTAAAGATGAATTCGGCGTCGGTACAACACATATGGTTCTTGTTGATTCTTCGCTTCCTGCAAAGGACGCAAGAAATATGACAAACGAGCTTGAAAAGGTTGACGGCGTAAAATATGTTCTCGGTCTTGAAAGCGTTGTAGGTTCGCTTGTTCCGGAAGAAGTTCTTCCCGATTCAATCACAAGCGTTCTCAAAAATGATAAATGGGAGCTTATGCTTATCAACTCTGAGTACAAAACAGCCACAGATCCTATGGCAAAGCAGATTGACGAGTTGAATAAAATCATTACAAAGTATGATAAGGACGGACTTCTCATCGGTGAAGCCGCTTGTACAAACGACCTTGTAAACATCACGACAGTTGACTTTCAGGTTGTAAATGCAATTTCTATTGTTGCAATCTTTATTATCATTGCGATTGTTGAAAAGAGTATCACACTTCCGATTATTCTTGTTGCGGTTATTGAGCTTGCTATCTTTATCAACCTTGGTATTCCGCATCTTATGGGCGAGTCGCTCCCGTTCATCACACCTATCTGTATAAGTACAATTCAGCTTGGCGCAACGGTTGACTACGCAATTTTAATGACGACACGATATAAGAAGGAAAGGTATCTCGGAAACGATAAACGCACCTCGGTTATTACGGCTCTTGAAACTTCAATTCCGTCAATTATCGTTAGTGCAATGGGACTCTTTGCCGCTACAATCGGCGTTGCATTCTACTCGGATGTTGACCTTATTTCATCAATCTGTAAGCTCCTTGCAAGAGGTGCTGTCATCAGTATGTTCTGCGTAACGCTTATTTTGCCGGCAATGTTTATGCTGTTCGACAAGGTAATTGCAAAGACAACTCTCGGTTTTAAGCCGAAAAAAACATCAATTTCGGAGGCTGCTGTATAATGAAAAAGACTAACAAAAATAATAATCATAAATTTTTAAGCAAAAACTATATTAAGGGTGCTATTTCAGGCGCGCTTGCACTCACAATTCTTTGCAGCGGAGTAGGCGTTGCCGCTTATTCTGCCGGTGCTGACAATACTGCACAGGCTCTCGGTGTTCAGACAGAAAGTACGGTTGAGGCTGTTAAGAAGGCAAGCACAACTAAAGAGGCTCTCAAAAAGCTCAGCAAAAATGAAACCGTTTATGTTATTGCCGACGCAAGCGGTGCGGCTAAGAAAATCATTGTAAGCGACTGGCTCAAGGGTGTAGATACAAAAGGCAAGGTAAAGGATGTTTCAAACCTCAAGAATGTTAAAAATGTTAAGGGTGACGAAACATACACGGTAAACGAAGACAACGCTTATGAGTGGGCTGCAAATGGCGATGATATTTACTATCAGGGAACAGGCACAACCGAACTTCCCGTAAAGCTCAAATTAAGCTACAAGCTCAACGGCAAAACTGTTTCTGCCGATGAAATTGCAGGCAAGAGCGGTAAGGTTACAATCCGCATTGACTATGAAAACACACAGAAGGAAAAGGTTAAGATTAACGGCAAGACAGAAGAAGTTAATGTTCCGTTTCTTATGCTTTCGGGTATGATTCTTGACGATGACAACTTCAAAAATGTTGAGGTTTCAAACGGCAAGGCTATCAATGACGGTACAAGAACAATCGTTGCCGGTTTTGCTCTTCCGGGTATGCAGGACAGCCTTGATATTGACAAGGATGAAATGGAAATCCCTGATTATGTTGAAATCACAGCAGACACAACCGATTTTGAACTTTCAACAACAATGACAGTTGCAATGAATGATATTTTCAACGATGTTGATTTTTCAAAGGTTGACGATAAGGTTGACGAGCTTAAGGATTCTCTTGATGAACTCGAAGACGCCGCAGAACAGCTTGTTGACGGTTCTTCACAGCTTTATGACGGTATCGGCACACTTCTTGACAAGTCAGGCACACTCATCGAAGGTATTGACAAGCTTTATGACGGTGCAGAACAGGTAAACAGCGGTGCAAAAAAGCTTGACAGCGGTGCAGACGGTCTTTCAAGCGGTGCAAAAACGCTTGATGACGGTGCGGCAAAGCTCAAAAACGGTGCGTCACAGCTTGACAGCGGTGCATCACAGCTTGACAGCGGTCTTGCAACACTTGCAGGCGGTGCGTCACAGGTTGACAACGGTGCGGCAAGTCTCAGCAGTTATGTTGCAACACTTGCGGGCGGTCTCGGCAAGCTTTCATCCAACAGCGCAACTCTAAACGGCGGTGCAGAACAGGTGTTTAACACACTTCTTTCAACTGCCGACACTCAGATTGCCGCCGCAGGTCTTACAGCCGACAAGCTTACAATTAAAAACTATGACAGCGTTCTTGAAGGACTTATTTCATCACTCAGCGATGAAAATGCTCAGAAGCTCGCTTACAATACAGCACTTGAAACAGTAACGACAACTGTAAACAGCCAGAAGGATGTTATCAGAACTGCCGTTGAGGCAACAGTAAGAAAGTCTGTTACGGAACAGGTTCTCGCAGCCGCAGGTCTTGGTATGACGGCAGATCAGTATGATGCCGCTGTTGCCGCAGGTCAGGTCAGCGAAGAAGTTCAGGCTCAGGTTTCTACTGCAGTTTCTACACAGATGAGTACATCTGCGGTTCAGGCTGCAATTGACAGCAACACAGCGTCACAGATTCAGAGCCTTATCGAAACAAATATGAACAGTGAAGAGGTTCAGAGTCAGATTCAGGCAGGTGTTGCAAAAGCTCAGGCAGGCAGAAAGTCACTTCAGGCTCTCAAAACTCAGCTTGACAGCTACAACACATTCTATCAGGGTGTGCTTTCATACACAGCGGGTGTTGATCAGGCTAACGAGGGCGCTCAGCAGATTCTCGCCGGCACATATACACTCAAGGACGGCACAGGTTCACTTGTAAGCGGTGCCGGTCAGCTCAAGAACGGTTCTTCAAGTCTTAAGAACGGTACAAGCGAACTCAAGAGCGGTACTTCAACCCTCAAGGACGGTACATCAAGCCTTAAAAGCGGTGTAAAGACTCTCAAAAACGGCACAAGCTCACTTTCGGACGGTACAAAGAGCCTCTTCGAGGGTGTTGGTACTCTCAAGGACGGCAGTGCAGCACTTGTTGACGGCGTTAAACAGCTCAATGACGGTGCAATGACATTGTCCAAGGGTATGAAGAAGTTCAAAGAGGAGGGCATTGACAGCATTGTTGATGCCGCAAACGGTGATGTCCGGGATATCATCGACCGTTTCAAGGCTGTTCAGAAAGCATCAAAGAAGTACAACAACTACAGCGGTATTTCCGATGATATGGACGGTAAGGTTGACTTCATCTACAAGACCGATTCAATCGAGAAAAAGTAATTCAATATATTTTAACAGCAAGACGAAAGGCTTATTTCCCTAACCCTTTCATACACAATATAAAAAGCAGTTATGTCGTTCGGCATAGCTGCTTTTTGCTTTGTATGATGTTTTTTGTGAATTTCAAAACTTGAAAAAATTACAAATAATAAAACGAATTTCACCGCAAACAATACTATTGCGGCGATGAAAACGGGATGCCGAAACGCCGCTTTATTAATAAATTTAACGAGATTTAAAAGTTTTGAAAAGGAGAAAACAAATTATGTCAAGCAATAACAATCAGATTAATGTACCTCAGGCAAAGGAAGCCATGGAACGCTTTAAGATGGAATGTGCCAACGAAGTAGGCGTAAACCTCAAACAGGGATATAACGGCGACATTTCTGCAAGAGAAGCAGGTTCTGTAGGCGGTCAGATGGTTAAAAAGATGATTGAGTCTTACGAAAACAGCATGAAATAAGCTTTAAAACCGATTTTCAGGGGCATATAGCTATGGTTAGCTGTATGTCCCTATTTTTCGCCCACAGGCTTATTATGGGCAATTTAAGGACAAATAAAGGCGGTGTAACATTATTCTTAAAAATATTCAATCATTTGTAACGAAATTCTTGATTTTTAAAGGCGATTTGTAACGTTTTTCTGAAAGCGGTATTTGAATTTTACATTAAACAAAAAATTGCATCCGACTTTACGCAAAAAATCGGTCGGACAATTTTAATAAATTATCCGACCGATAAATAGGTTGTATAAGAAATAAGAGTAATTATTTAAGTGTTAATTAGTGCTTTACCATAAATCTTTGTAGTTCCAAGTGTGTCCTTCGTCATCCCAAGCGTTGCCTTCATCATCAAAATAAGTAGACCCATTTTCATTTTCATGTTTAGTAGTCCAATTTCCGTTAGATGAACTAGAACCTGATGATGAATTGCCTGAATCATAGTTATAATTATTTCCACCGCTGTAGTTACTATCGTTAGAACTGTAATTATTGTTTCCACTGTCGTAGCTGTTTCCGCTGTCGCTGTAACTGTTGGTATTATCACTGTAGGATTTATCGTTGTTGTTTGTGTTACTGCTCTCGGTTTGCTTCTTCTTTTCCTGTTTAGCTTTTTCTTCGGCTTTCTTTTTTGCCTCGGCTTCTTTTTTAGCCTTTGCTTCAGCTTCGGCTTTTTCAATAGCAGTTATTCTGTCATTATACGAACTAATCAATTCGTCAGGCTTTTTATCGTAGTTGCCAATATCCTTTTTATAGAATACATTGCTTTTTTCGGAATCAATTGTTTTCTTTAAAGCCTCAAGATTATCAATACAAGACTTCAACTTCTTTTTATCGTTAGTTTTTTCAAGAGTTTTGCTGTCAATAGTGTTATCTTTTATTGTCTTATCATAATCATTTGTGAAAAACTTTTGCATTTTTGCAAGTGTTTCATTGTACTTTGGCTCAACAGAGTTTAACACTTCAACCTTGATTTCATCACTTGTTGATGGCTTGTTCTTAATGAAATCGGATAATATAACTAACTTTTTGGCTCTGTCGGTTTCCTTTGTAAATTTTGAGTATGTATCGTCAATACTTTTGACTTGCTGTTCTGTCTGTTGCTGTATGGTGTAATTGTTGTAAGCATTTACGCCGAAGATTGTACCGACAACGGCAATAATCGCTACACAAACCACTGCAATAATTATAATTACTTTCTTTTTCATTTTAACACCTACCATTTCTATTTGCGATTATATGTTTACATTATATATGTCTGCCTTTCAAAAGTCAATTATTAACATCTTGTTTCATAAAAAACAGGACTGCACATTCGCACAGCCCTGAAAATTGAATTGTTAAATTGATTAAGCCTCGGCTCTGTTGATTGCGTTGAGAACACCGAGTACCGATGCAACATTGACATTTGAGTCAATGCCGATGCCGAAGATATTCTTTCCGTCAGGCTTTTTGAGTTCGATATATGAAACAGCCTTTGAGTCAGAACCCTGAGAAATTGCGTGCTGACTGTATGAGATGAATTCGTACTTGTCAAGACCGACCTTTTTGATTGCATTGAAGAATGCGTCAATAGGACCGTTGCCGACACCGCTGAGAGAAACCTCTTCGTTGCCGTTAATCTTCATCTTGCCCTTGAAGTGAACATAATCATTGCCGTTTTCGCTCTCTTCATAAATCTTTCTGCTTGAGAGAACATATTTCTGCTTATGCTCAAGATAATTCTTCCCGAACACCTCAAACAGCTCTTTCGGAATAAGCTCTCTTCCAAGCTCCTCACATTTTGCCTGAACAAGCTTTGAAAATTCGGGATGCATTCTCTTCGGAAGGTCATAACCGAAGTTATTGTTCATAACAAAAGCCGCACCGCCCTTACCGGACTGTGAGTTGATTCTGATAATCGGCTCATACTCTCTGCCGACATCGGCAGGGTCAATCGGAAGATACGGAATTTCCCAGTACTCAGTTCCGCTTTCTTTCATATATTTCATACCCTTGTTGATAGCGTCCTGATGTGAGCCCGAGAATGCTGTAAATACAAGCTCGCCGATATATGGCTGACGAGGATCAATCTTCATGTTTGTGCAACGCTCATAGATTTCACGGAGCTTTGGAAGATTTGAAAAGTCAAGCTTAGGATCAACGCCCTGTGTGAACATATTAAGTCCCATTGTAACGATATCCATATTACCTGTACGCTCACCGTTGCCGAAGAGTGTACCCTCAACTCTTTCAGCTCCTGCAAGCAATGCAAGTTCGCCTGCGGCAACACCGCATCCACGGTCATTGTGTGGGTGGATGCTGATGATAGCGGCGTCACGGTGTTTAAGATTTCTTGCAAAGTATTCAATCTGATCTGCATATGTGTTCGGTGTACACATCTCAACAGTATTAGGAAGATTGACAATCAACTTGTTTTCAGCAGTCGAACCGAGCGCCTCGATAACCCTGTCGCAGATTTCAACAGCGTTTTCAGGCTCAGTACCGCTGAAGCTTTCGGGAGAATATTCAAATCTGAAGTTTGTATCTCCGTCATATTCATCAGTAAGCTGTTTAATAAGCTTTGCACCGTCAACGGCAATTTTGATTACGCCGTCCATATCTGTTTTGAAAACAACTTTTCTTTGGAGAGTTGAAGTTGAGTTATAGAAATGAACGATAACATTCTTAGCACCCTTAACAGCCTCAAAAGTTTTTCTGATAAGATGCTCTCTTGCCTGAACAAGAACCTGAATTGTTACATCATCGGGAATGTGGTTGTTTTCAATAAGCTCACGGCAGATTTCATATTCTGTTTCTGACGCACTCGGAAAACCGATTTCAATTTCCTTAAAGCCCATATCGCAAAGTGCGTGGAAAAATTCGAGCTTTTCTTCAAGGTTCATAGGATCGACAAGCGCCTGATTACCGTCACGAAGGTCAACACTGCACCAGATCGGTGCTTTTGTTATAGTATTGTTTGGCCACTGTCTGTCCGGCAGATTAATCTGCTTAAAGGGAATGTACTTTTCAAATGATGGTTTCATATAATAACCTCCTGTTAAATAGCACAAAAAAATCGCCCCCCTAAACAAAGGGACGAATAAAATCCGTGGTACCACCCGTATTCAAGAACACATCACTGTGTTCTCCTTAAAGACTTCTGACAAAGTCCCGACCGATAACGCAGTCTTGCGTTTCGCATTACATATATATAGTATATATACTTCACACGAAAAACTCGGGGATGAGCTATCCATACAATGTTCCATGCTGACTCACACCAACCGTCAGCTCTCTTTGCCGGTTCATTTGCATCTTGTTCCCGTCAATGTTTTTAAGGGGATTCATTTGTTAATACTATTATATATATATACCCATTCTTTGTCAAGAAAATTGTTTTGAAAATCTGTCGAATAAAGTTTATTTTTTAAAAAAGGGTGTATATAGTGAATTTTGGGATAAAATAAACAACAAATGAGTTTAAAATGTAGAAATTGCCGATAATGTAAAAAAGATAAAAAAATTGTCAAAAAGGGGTTTACAAAAGAAAGAAGTGCTGATATAATATCAACTGTTGCGCTGAGAGGCGAGGCAGACAAGAGAAA
>ERZ1106929.662-NODE-662-length-36295-cov-5.376131_pt1 | contig 36295 bp, 38 predicted proteins | sample MGYA00403662_ERZ1106929 | MGnify/ENA primary metagenome ERZ1106929 (study PRJEB35170, sample SAMEA104062442) | human gut metagenome | biome: human gut; feature: human-associated habitat; material: faeces | place: Denmark | collected 2013-02-20 ... | reverse complement strand
CAGTTGGCTAGAGCACACGGTTCATACCCGTGGTGTCGCTGGTTCAAATCCAGTTTCCGCTACGAAGAGAGAGGTCTGAATTTCAGATCTCTTTTGTTTTTTTGCTCCAAGAGTTTTGGATAAAAAGAATAAGGGAGAAAGAAAAATGTTGATGAGTATTGCGTGTATACTGTTGCTTGGCATGATGATGGGATGGCTTTGTAAAAAAGTGCATCTTCCGGGGCTCTTAGGAATGTTGGTGACAGGGATCGTATTGGGGCCATATGCTTTGAATCTGATCGATGCTTCCATTTTGAATATTTCGTCTGAGCTTCGAAAGATTGCATTGATCATTATTCTGGCAAGAGCAGGGCTTTCACTGAATCTGGAAGACTTGAAAAAAGTAGGGAGACCGGCAATTCTGATGTGTTTTGTTCCGGCTTGTTTTGAAATTCTGGGGATGATTCTGCTGGCACCGAGGCTGCTTGGGGTTTCAATTTTGGATGCAGCCATTATGGGGACTGTTGTAGGAGCAGTCTCACCTGCCGTGATCGTTCCGAAAATGCTGAAGCTTATGGAAGAAAATTACGGGACGGGAAAAGGTATTCCTCAACTGATCCTTGCGGGAGCTTCTGTGGATGATGTTTTTGTAATTGTCTTATTTACAGCGTTCACTGGTCTTGCACAGGGGGATGCGGTATCTGTAAAAAGCTTTGTGAACATTCCGGTTTCCATTGCGTTGGGGATTGTTGTCGGAATGACTGTCGGGTATCTGATGGCAAAGTTTTTTGAAAAGATACATATCCGGGATACGTCCAAGGTGATGATCTTTCTGTGTGTTTCGTTTATTCTGGTCACATTGGAGGATCAGCTTGCGGATGTGATCCCGTTTGCTTCATTGATCGCTGTGATGGCAGTCGGAATCACGCTTCAGAAAAAGCGGAAAAGAGTGGCAGAACGTTTGTCTGTTAAATTCAACAAACTGTGGGTTGTTTCAGAAATTATGCTGTTTGTTCTTGTGGGAGCCACAGTGAATATTAAATATGCGCTGTCTGCAGGATTTGCAGCTGTTGTTTTGATTTTTGGTGTGCTTGCATTCCGGATGGCGGGAGTGTTTTTCTGTCTTTTAAAAACCGGTTTAAACAGGAAGGAGCGGACATTCTGCATGATCGCATATATGCCGAAAGCAACTGTTCAGGCGGCCATTGGAGGGATTCCGCTTGCCATGGGGCTTTCCTGTGGGAATATCGTTCTGACAGTGGCAGTTGTGTCGATTCTTATTACAGCTCCTCTGGGCGCGTTTCTGATTGATTTTACTTATCAAAAATTGTTGAGCTGGTAGGGTGTATTTTTGGCAGAAAAGCTGATATACTAGTGAAGTAAATTGAATGTCAGAAATAAGGAGAGTGTGAGATAGAGATGAATTTTCAGGAAAAACAGCAGGAATATGCAAGATTGATCGTAGAAAATGGCGCGGCCATCCAGAAAGGACAGGAACTGGTCCTGCGCTGCCCCGCAGAATGCTGGGAGTTTGGCCGGATGATCGTAAAGGCCGGATATGAGGCAGGAGCAAAAGAAGTGATCGTACACTGGGGCGATGATGAAGTTGCACGCTTAAGATACGAGTATGCACCGATGGAGGTGTTTGAAAATGTTCCGAAGTGGCGCGCAGATTCCATGAACAGCTATGCAGAAAATGGAGCGGCATTTATTGCGATCACAGCAGAGAATCCAAATGCTTTTAAAGGCGTGGACAGGGAAAAACAGATGGCAGCTGCAAAAGCGAATGACAAGGCGATGGAGCCGTATTACAAACGGATGGTGTCAAGCCAGGTGCAGTGGGTAGTGGCAGCTGTTCCGGGAAAAGAATGGGCAAAGCAAGTGTTTCCGGAAAAAAGCGAAGCACAAGCCATGGAAAGTCTGTGGGAAGCGATCTTCTGCGCAGTAAGGATTCAGGATGGAGATGTAGTTCAGGCATGGAGAGAGCATGATGCGCTGCTTTCCGAAAAATGTGAGATTTTGAACAAGTATCAGTTTACAGAGCTGCATTATGAGAATGAGGCCGGAACGGATTTCAGAGTAGGACTTGTGAAAAACCATATCTGGGAAGGCGGTTCCGAGGAATCCGGATCGGGAGTGCGTTTTATTGCGAATATGCCGACAGAAGAAGTATTTACAATGCCGGATTACAGAAAGGCAGAAGGAAAGGTCGTAAGCTCCCGGCCGCTGAGTTATCGGGGGAATCTGATCAAAGACTTCAGTCTGACGTTCCATGAAGGAAAAGTTGTGGATTTTGACGCCAGAGAAGGATACGATGCATTAAAACAGTTGCTGGATACAGATGAAGGTTCCAAAAGTCTTGGAGAAGTAGCGCTGGTGCCGTACGCTTCTCCGATTTCTGAGATGGGGATCCTGTTCTATAATACCTTGTTTGATGAGAATGCATCCTGCCATCTTGCATTGGGAGAGTGTTATCCGACAACCGTTCAGGATGGAGAGAAGATGAATGAAGAAGAATTGCATCAGATCGGCGGAAATCATTCCATCAATCATGTGGACTTTATGATTGGTACAAAAGACATGAAGATTACAGGAATTACAGAGGATGGAAAAGAAATTCCAGTCTTTATAGACGGCAGCTGGGCACTATAAATGCAGAATTTGTTGCAATAATTTGAAAAATTGCAAAAAATGTGAAAAAAGGGTTGACATTCCCTGGTACAGGTAGTATACTAACGAAGTCGGTTGCGGGAAACGCATCCGACGGATATGGGGTCTTAGCTCAGCTGGGAGAGCATCTGCCTTACAAGCAGAGGGTCACAGGTTCGAGCCCTGTAGGCCCCATAGATTTAAGTGAATATGGCGGAATAGCTCAGTTGGCTAGAGCACACGGTTCATACCCGTGGTGTCGCTGGTTCAAATCCAGTTTCCGCTACTGAAAAAGAAGTCCTTGAATGAGGGCTTCTTTTTTGTTACAATCAGAGAATGAAAAAGAAAGCCGGAATATACGGCTTACAAGGAGGAAGAAGATGAATAAAAAGTCATGGATGGTATTGCGGATCGTGGCGGGATTGTATCTGGTATTTCTTGGAGTTCAGATCATTTCCCAGGTGACCAGGGAGCAGCCGAACAATCTGGCGCTGATGATATGTGCTGCAGTTTTGTTTATTGGAGTGGGGGTTGTATATGCAGGTGCTGCGATCAGCAGCGTATGGAAGATGAGCAGGGGAGGAGAAAAATCTCAGGAGGATGATCTTCAGATTGTGGAGAAAGAGGATTCGATGGAAACTTCACAGGAAACACGAAGAGAGATTCCGGATATTCAGTTCAAGCAGGAAATGCCGGAACAGGAAGAAAAAGAAGAGAAAGAAGCTCCGATTGATACAGAAGAACAATCGGACAGCCAATAGAAAAGAAAAGCAGTCAGAAATAGAAAGGAGCAGATAAATATGAGAATTGGAATGGGATATGATGTGCATAAATTAGTAGAAGGAAGAAAACTGATCCTTGGCGGTGTAGAGATTCCCTATGAAAAAGGACTGCTCGGACATTCGGATGCGGATGTGCTGCTCCATGCGATCATGGATGCGCTTCTGGGGGCGGCTGCACTGGGAGATATCGGGAAGCATTTTCCGGATACAGATCCTGCGTATAAAGGGATTTCCAGCATCAGACTGTTGGAGCATGTTGCCGATCTCTTAGAAGAACATCAGTTTCTGATTGAAAATATTGATGCAACGATCATTGCACAGAGACCAAAGATGCGTCCTTATATTGATACAATGCGCGAAAATATTGCCAAAGCATTAAAAATTGAGGCGGATCAGATTAATGTCAAGGCAACGACAGAAGAGGGACTTGGATTTACCGGAAGCGGAGAGGGGATTTCCTCTCAGGCAATCTGTATGCTGGAAAAAGTGATGAATTACAGCAGTGTGGATGTGACAGTACAGACAGGTGGATGTGCCGGCTGTCAAGGGTGCAAAAAAGCATAGATGGGAGAACGAGGATGGAACTTCGAAGACTGGAAGAACAGGAGCACCAAAAGACCCGGAAGCTGTGGGAGGAAGTGTTTTCAGACGATACCAGGGCATTTCTGGATTATTACTATTTTATCAAGACAAAGGAGAATGAAATCTGGGTGATTGAAGAAGACGGAGAGATCCAGTCCATGCTCCAGCTGAATCCTTATCAGCTTCAGGTGGCAGAGCATCCGTTTTTATGCCGTTATATTATTGCAGTGGCCACAAGAGCACAATACAGAAGCCGGGGTTATATGAGCAGTCTTCTGCGAAAAGCGATGCAGGAGATGTATGGGAAAAAAGAGCCGTTTACATTTTTGATGCCGGCAGCAGAGGCAATCTATACTCCATATGATTTTAGGTTTGTATACAGCCAGAGGCAGGCGGTGTTTGAAAAAAAGGCAGAGACAGAATTGATCGAAGAGGAAGATGCAACAATGTTTCAGGCAGAAGAACTGGCAGCGTTTGCAAAGGAGCGGCTCTTTGGAACGGCTCGGGTATATGCAGTGAGAGACGCGCATTACTATCAGACACGCGTATTGGAGCAGCAGAGTGAAAACGGCGGAATCCGAATGCTGAAAAAAGATGGAAAGCTGGTGGGGATCTACTGCTATGCAAAAGAGGAAACCTGCGAAGTTTTAGAACCGCTGATCCTTCCGGGATATGAGACTGTATTTTGGGATTCCATATCCGGTTTGAGTGAGAAGCCGGTCAAAGTACTGGCGTGTCCGGAAGTGTTGGAGCCTTGTGCAAGGTCTGTGGAGAGGAAACCGATGATCATGGTACGGATTCTGCATCTTGAGACCTTGTTATCAGTGCTTACGGTCAAAGAGGGAGAAAATCTTTCTTGTTCCTTTGCGGTCATTGATCCGATCTTGACTGGAAACAGCAGGATCTGGAAGCTGTGCAGTCAGGAAGATGGCAGGATACAGGTCACAGAGACAGAGGATTCTCAGGGAGTGCTGACAATCGGTGCGCTTACGGAACTTGTATTTGGCTATCGAAGTGCGGCGGATCTAAGAAAGGATCCGGACGTATGTCTTGGCAGAGAGCTGGAGTGTGAGCTGGAGAAAATTTCACCGCTCTCTCCGGTATTCTTGAATGAGATTGTGTGAAAGAAGTTGACAAAACAGAAAATTTTGCATAAGATATAATCTGGACTAAGAAATAAAAGCAAAGGCTTAGAACGAAAAGAGTATCTGGTCATACGCTCACAGAGAGGAATTGTCACTGGCTGAAAGCAATTCCGGGAAAGCGGCCAAAGAAGTGCATTCGGGAGCTGATTCTGCGAACACACAAAGAGTGTCAGTAGCAGGGTACGTGTCGCATACGTTACGTGCAATGAGTGAAAGAACCAGATTCTTTTAATAGAGTGGAACCGCGGAAGAACTTCGTCTCTAAGTTGTAGAGATGAAGTTTTTTTGTTTTAAAATGGCAGAAAAGTCAGGAGGATGTCATATGGGAATGCTGTCTTATATCCGGGAAGAAATCCGGGTGGTGAAAGAACGTGACCCGGCGATCAAATCGAGTATGGAAGTGCTGTTATATCCCAGTTTTAAGGTGATCTTGCGATATCGGGTAGCGCATAAATTATATCTGAAAAAGCATTATTTTCTGGCCAGATGGATTTCCCAGCGTGCAGCCAGAAAAACGGGAATCGAGATCCATCCGGGCGCACAGATCGGGAAAGGGCTGTTTATTGATCACGGAAGCGGAGTGATCATCGGAGAGACCACAGTGATCGGAGATAACGTGACTTTGTATCAGGGGGTGACTCTTGGCGGTACCGGGAAAGAGCAGGGAAAGCGGCATCCTACATTGGAGGATAATGTCATGGTCAGTGCAGGCGCAAAAATATTGGGTTCTTTTACAATCGGAGAGAATTCAAAAATCGGAGCCGGCTCGGTTGTGCTGGAAGAGGTGCCGCCGAACTGTACCGTAGTGGGAGTTCCGGGAAGAATCGTAAAGAGAGATGACAAAAAGGTGCTTCGAAGTGAAATGGATCAGATAAACCTTCCGGATCCTGTGCTCAGTGATATCAGAGAACTTCAGAAAGAGAGCAGAGAGCTTCATAATCAGCTGACGGAGATGGTACAGAAAATGAGATGTATGAAACAATGTAAAACAGAACAGACGGGAGAGGAGAAAAAAGATGAAACTGTATAATACAATGTCAAAAACAAAGGAAGAGTTCGTTCCATTGGAAGAAGGAAAAGTAAAGATGTATGTCTGCGGACCTACTGTTTACAACTTCATCCATATCGGAAATGCAAGACCGATGATCGTGTTTGATACGGTCAGAAGATATTTTGAATATAAAGGATACGATGTGAATTTTGTATCCAACTTTACAGACGTAGATGATAAAATCATCAAAAAAGCCAACGAGGAAGGTGTGACAGCAGAAGAGATTTCCAAACGCTATATTGAAGAATGTAAAAAAGATATGGAAGGGATGAATGTCAAGCCTGCCACCAAAAATCCGCTGGCAACAGAAGAAATCGGCGGCATGATCGATATGATCCAGACGCTGATCGACAAGGGCTATGCTTATGAAAAGAATGGAACAGTTTATTACCGTACCAGAAAATTTGAAGGGTATGGAAAGCTGTCACATAAAAATCTGGACGATCTGCAGTCCGGCGGACGTTCCCTTCTCGTGACGGGAGAAGATGAAAAAGAGGATTCTCTGGACTTTGTACTCTGGAAACCGAAAAAAGAGGGAGAACCTGCATGGGAGTCACCATGGAGTGAAGGGCGTCCTGGATGGCACATCGAGTGCTCGGAAATGTCCAAAAAGTATTTGGGAGAGCAGATTGACATTCATGCCGGTGGAGAGGATTTGATCTTCCCGCATCACGAAAATGAGATTGCACAGAGTGAGGCTGCCAACGGAAAAGATTTTTCCAAATACTGGCTGCACAACGGCTTTTTGAATATTGATAACCGCAAAATGTCCAAATCTCTTGGGAACTTCTTTACTGTACGTGAGATCGGAGAAAAATATGATCTTCAGGTACTGCGTTTCTTTATGCTGAGTGCGCACTACAGAAGTCCGCTGAACTTCAGTGCAGAATTGATGGAGGCAGCAAAGAACGGTCTGGAGCGTATCGTGACAGCAGCAGAACATTTGAAATTCCTGTTCGAAGGCGCAAAAACAGAGAATATGACAGAAAAAGAGCAGGCAAAGATTGTAAAAAGTCAGGAATTTACCCGGAAATTTGAAAAAGCCATGGATGATGATTTCAATACAGCAGATGCAATCGCGGCAGTGTTTGACTTGGTGAAATTTATCAACACAAATACAGACGGGGAAAGCTCTAAAGAATATCTGCAAAACCTGTTGAGCCAGCTGGTCGCATTGACAGATGTACTTGGAATTATCGTAGAAAAAGAGCAGGAGATGCTGGCAGACGATATCGAGGCGCTGATTGCAGAGCGTCAGGCTGCAAGAAAAGAAAGAAATTTTGCCAGGGCAGATGAAATCCGTGACGAGCTGCTTGCAAAAGGAATCATTCTGGAAGATACAAGAGAAGGGGTAAAATGGAAAAGAGCGTAAATTTTGAATTCAGAGATCTGATGGAAGAGATGCTGCAGTTTGATCCGGTGGATGTATCTGCATATTCTCCGCTTGTGCTGGCTTATATTGGAGATTGTGTATATGATCTGATCATCAAGAGCATGGTGATTAATCAGGGAAACCGTCAGGTTCAGAAGCTTCACAGAGAGACCAGCGGGTATGTGCAGGCATCTGCGCAGTCATTTATGATGCGTGCCATGCAGGAACATCTGACAGAAGAAGAACATGCTGTCTATAAAAGAGGGCGGAATGCAAAATCCATATCCCCTGCTAAAAACCAGTCTATTACAGATTATCGAAGAGCAACGGGATTTGAGGCACTGGTCGGATATTTGTATTTGAAAAAGCAATATGAGAGGTTACTGACGCTTATAAAAATCGGACTGGAAAGTCTGAAAGAAAATCAGGGAGAAGAAGATGCAGGAAAATAGGAAAGAATTTGATAATACAGAGCATACCCTTGTGATTGAGGGGAGAAATGCAGTGCTCGAAGCGTTTCGTTCGGGAAAGCCGATCGATAAAGTATTTGTGCTGGACGGATGTCAGGACGGACCGGTGCGCACCATTGTAAGAGAAGCGAAAAAGCATGATACGATCATCAATTTTGTGGGAAAAGAGCGACTTTCACAGATTTCCGTGACCGGAAAACATCAGGGTGTAATCGCATATGCGGCTGCCTATGAATATTCGGAAGTGGAGGATATGTTAAAACTGGCAGAAGAACGAGGGGAAGATCCGTTTTTGATTCTGCTTGATAATATCGAAGATCCTCACAATCTGGGTGCGATCATTCGAACTGCAAATCTGGCAGGGGCACACGGTGTGATCATTCCCAAGAGAAGAGCAGTGGGACTGACTGCGACCGTGGCAAAAACTTCTGCAGGAGCCTTAAACTATACTCCGGTCGCAAAAGTCACAAATCTGGCAAAGACAATGGAAGAATTGAAAGAAAAAGGGCTCTGGTTCGTGTGTGCGGATATGGGCGGAGAATCCATGTATCGTTTGAACCTGAAAGGACCGATTGGTCTGGTGATCGGAAATGAAGGGGAAGGCGTGGGACGTCTGGTGAAAGAAAAATGTGACTTTGTTGCCAGCATTCCGATGAAAGGTGAGATTGATTCTCTGAATGCATCGGTTGCGGCAGGAGTACTTGCTTACGAGATTGTACGTCAGAGAACGATGTAAGGATAAAATGGAGGAAATGATGCAGAGAAACCGGTATGAAATGCTGACAGATGAAAATTTGATCGAAGAGCTGCGCGGCGGGGACTCTGCGATCACAGATTTTATCATGAATAAATACAAACCCATGGTTAGAAAGAAAGCAAGAGCCATGTTTCTTCTCGGCGGAGAGAATGAAGATCTCATCCAGGAAGGGATGATCGGGCTTTTTAAAGCAATCCGTGATTATGAGACCAGGCAGGGAACATCCTTTGCAAGCTTTGCCGAACTGTGTGTCTCAAGGCAGATGTACAGTGCGATCGAGGCATCTCAGAGAAAGAAGCACCTTCCGCTGAATTCGTATGTTTCATTGTACGAAGAATCCGTGGAGGAGGGAAAGAAGGTTCCTCTGATCGATACCATTGAACCACAGGAGGAAAATAATCCGGAAGCATTGTATTTTGGAAAAGAGTTTACCGAGATTTTTTCAGAACGGCTGAAGGAGAATTTAAGTACGCTGGAGAATCATGTGCTGGAATTGCACCTGATGGGAACGGATTACAGGAAAATCGCAGAGCTTCTCGGAAAAAGCCCCAAGGCGGTGGATAATGCTCTGCAGAGGATTAAGAACAAGGCACAGAAATTGCTGAAAAATGAATTGAGATAAAAAGAAGATGAATTTTATGAAGCAATGCTTGATTCTATTAGGCATGGTGGATTCATGAAGATGGAATAAAAGGTGAAAATTTATCAAAATTATATAAAAAATATTGACAGAGCTTACCTAATTGATGTATAATATTAGTGTTGTGTTTATCACATAAGCTGCTATGGCGCAGTCGGTAGCGCGTCGCCTTGGTAAGGCGGAGGTCGGGGGTTCAAGTCCCCTTGGCAGCTTGATGAAAATAGCGTGCCGTCAAAGAGTTCTAAACATTCTTTGGCGGCACGCTGTTTTTGTGAAAACAGAAATTTTTGCCTGTTTATACAAAAAGAAAAAGCCGGGATATCATCGCCGGCTGAAAAAAGGGGGAAAAGTATATATGAAAAAGCTTTTTGCTTTGTATGCATATAATATAGGCGAAAAGTGTGAGTAAACTGTGATAGTTCTATAAAAAAGAAATGAAAAATTAAAAAGAAAATAAAAACTGCGGCAATATCTCTGATCAGACAGATACTGCCGCAATTTTTATGAATTTTCTTCCTCTTCTTCTACCAGCTTTAAAATATCAGTTAAATCGCATTTCAAATATTCGCACAGTCTGGCGAGAATTTTCAGATCAATTCTGGATATCTTATTCTTACAGTAGTTGTTTAATTGGGTTCGTTGTAAATTGCAGTTTTTGCAGACGGAATTTTTGCTGATTCCTTTTTCTTTCATTACTACGTCCAAATCAATGATTATCTTATTCATATCTACACCTGCCTTTCCTAAAGTATATGTGCAGTTGTATAAAAATATAAGATGCAATATAATATAGATGTAGAAATATACACCTGTATAAAAATTATAATGGAGAATGAACGTGAAAAAGAAAAGAGATTTCAAGTATATCATAATCATAGGAGTTCTGGCAGCGACGGGGTGGTTCCTTTTCCAGCAGAAACCGGACGTGCGGTCTACTACAGTCACTCATACAGATGGAGAGTACAGGCTTTGGGTAGAGGTGAATGCGAACAGATGGACGATAGAAAACAGAGAGCAGTTTGCAGAAAAGTTGTTGAAAATGGTGGATGAAAATACATTTCAAAAGGTGCATTTCAGTGAAGATCTGGAAGAGCCGCACTGTACTATTTTCCGGGTATATCTCATGCCGTATCATTCGAACTGGGCATTTGAGGTGTGCTGCGGCAAGCAGAAAAAAGACACGCATCGTTGGGAGATACGTGTCCGCGAGAATCATTTATAATGTTTCAGAATCTAAAATAATCGTAAATGGTCCGTCATTAACAAGTGCAACCTTCATATCTGCACCAAATTCGCCGGTTTCCACGCAGGAAACAGACAGGCGGCATTTTGTGATGATATATTCATAGAGGGCATTGGCTTTGTCAGGAGCACCTGCTTCGATAAAGCTTGGACGGTTGCCCTTTTTGCAGTTGGCATACAGTGTGAACTGAGAAACCAGAAGAAGGCTCCCGTTTACATCTGCAAGAGAAAGGTTGGTTTTTCCGTTTTCATCCTCGAAAATGCGCAGACCGATCATTTTTTTGATCAGTTTGTCAGCAGTTTCCTGTGTGTCTGAATCAGAAACTCCGATCAATACCAGAAATCCTTTCTGGATTTTTCCGATGGTCTGATCTTCCACAGTTACGGAAGCTTCTGATACTCTTTGGATAATAAATCTCATCTCTAGAATCTCCTGTCTGTTTTATTTGATAATCCGGATCTCTCCGATTTTGTGGATTTCTTTTTTGGGCGCGTCTGCCGGATATCCCAGAGCAGCCATTCCGTACACGACATGATCGGAAGGAATTTCAAACTCATCAAGCAGAGCACGGACTTCAGGATCATCACAGAGTGTGCGGAGCTGATTGATCCAGACAGAACCGATTCCGAAGGAATGTGCAGCCAGAAAGATGTTTTCCAGGGCACATGCATTGTCTTCCATACCGTGTGGATTTTCTTTTTGGTTGGAAGGGATGATAAGAACCTGCGGACGGTACATATCATAGCCCTTTCGTCCAAGTTTTCGTCCGATGAGTTCTGCCAGCTGCTGGATTTTTTCCTGATTGCAGAGAACCGTAAACTTCCAGGTCTGCTTGCCCATACCGCTTGGGGCATAGATGGCAGCCTGCAGGATCTCGTTTAATTCATTATCCGGAATTTCTCTTTGTAAAAATGCGCGGGTACTTCTGCGGGTAAGCAGATTTTCTATGATTGCATTCATATTCAATACCTCCTGAAATAAAATACTTTGATTCTTATTGTATACTTGTGTTCCGGGAAAGTCCAGAGAAACAGGTTACAGAAAGGAATCTTTTGATCGGAAACAGATAGTAACAAAACGTGTCGAAAAAGATCGGGAAAATGGAAAACGCAGAAAAGATTCCATACGGAAGTATGGTATACTTAATGATAGTGAAAGTGGCGTTTTCATACAGACCAGGAGGGGACGAAGGATGAAGAAAAATCTGGAGCCACTGAAAGATGCACTGGAAGAGTTGGCAGATTTTGCACGCAAAATGGAGCCAACAGAATATGCCTACTTCTACAGGCTGATGGAGCGCATGGAGAACAATGTGGAAATCTGTATTTTAGTGAGAGATGACAGATTGGAAAAACTGGAAGCAATTCTGAGACGGGACTGGAATCTGGTGAAGCGGATGTATGGTGATATGTGGAAAATGGATTTACAGAATGAGAAAGAGAGGTATCGATTTTTACAGCTGCTGACAGAGATTGAATGGTATCTGGAGGGAAAAGGCCTGATGCGTATGGAAGAAAAAAGGTATGGTTATGCGAATTGAGAGAGCGGCAGATGCGACCGAAAGGGTGGTGATCTGCCGCACTTTCTGCGTGTTGCGTCTTAAAAACGAATTTGGTATGATAAATAGCAGGAATACGGGAGCAAAGGAGATATTATGGACAGAACGATTTATGATAATTATGTAAAAATCTTAAGAAAAGAACTGGTTCCGGCACTGGGGTGCACAGAGCCGATCGCTTTGGCCTATGCATCGGCAAAAGCAAGGGAAGTATTAGGAGAGTTTCCAGAGCATATGACAGTCTGGTGCAGCGGGAATATCATCAAGAATGTAAAAGGTGTGAAGGTTCCTAATTCCGGTGGGATGAAGGGTGTGGAAGCTGCAGCAGTACTGGGGCTTGCAGGCGGTGATCCTTCTCAGGCGCTGGAAGTGTTAGAAGCCGTGACCCAGACAGATATCAAAAGAACGAAGGAGTTGCTTCGGGAATCATTTTGCGACTGCTGTTTAAAAGAAGGTGTGGCAAATCTGTATATCGAAGTTCAGGTTGTAAACGGAGAAAATGAAGCGACAGTCATCATTGAGCAGGAGCATACCAATATTACAAGGATCGAGAAAAACGGAAAAATTGTGTATGCGCACAAGAAAGAAGTGTCAGGGGAAGAAATTGAGGTGGATAAAAGTCTGTTGAATCTGGCAGATATCCTTGTGTTTGCGCAGGAAGTGGATTTAAATGAGGTACGAGATGTGCTTGCCCGGCAGATCAGGTACAATTCCAGAATTGCAAAGGAAGGTCTGGAGCATGAATGGGGTGCCCAGGTTGGGCGGGTGATCGCAGAGGAATTCGGGACGACTGTACAGTGGAAGGCCGTTGCTTCGGCAGCGGCAGGATCAGATGCCAGAATGAGCGGATGCTCCCTGCCGGTCATTATTAATTCTGGTTCCGGTAATCAGGGGATGACCTGTTCTCTGCCGGTGATCGAATACGGAAAAGAGCTGAAGAAGAGTGAAGAAGAGATTTATCGTGCACTGTGTGTATCGAATCTGGTAGCACTGAATCAGAAGCGTTATATCGGCTCCCTTTCGGCTTATTGCGGCGCAGTTTGTGCGGCAGCAGGCGCAGGAGCAGGGATTGCGTATCTGTGCGGCGGAAATCTGGAACAAATCCAGAATACGGTAGTCAATACGATCGCGGATGCAGGCGGGATCGTATGTGACGGTGCGAAGCCAAGCTGTGCCGCGAAAATTGCAACATCTCTGCAGGCTGCGATCTTAAGTCATAAGATGGCAATGCGCGGGCTGGTGTTTGGCAGTGGAGAGGGACTTGTCATGGACTGTCCGGAAGATACGATCAAGGCAGTCGGATATGTTGGAAGAGCGGGAATGAAGCAGACAGATGTAGAAATCCTGAATCTTATGATCGGAAAGACAAAAATAGAAGATATCGAAAAATAAGAGAAAGATCAGCCTCATGTAAAAAGGGGCTGATTTTTGCAAGTAAAAGAAAAGCAGATGAAACTTTTCAGAAGAAAATCCGGTCTAATGAGTGTAAAGCGGTTCAAAACAGCAGGAAAGCGGGGTGAGAGGTGATGAAATATCTGGTAAAAAAGGCACAGAAGAAAGACGATCAGGCATTTGTGGAGCTGATGGAGCGCTGTAAGAGCGGGATGTATAAAGTGGCAAGAAGTTATTTAAAGGATGATGCAGATATTGCGGATGCGATCCAAGAGACGGTGATCAATTGCTATGAACACATCGGGCGCCTGAAAAATGCAGATTATTTTAAGACATGGCTGACCAGGATCTTGATTAATAACTGCAAGGATATACTGGCAGCAGGAAAGCGGGTGTATCCTCTGGAGCAGATTGAAGAACAGGAGAATACGTGTATGGAGATGCAGAATTATGAATTTCAGGAATTGATGAACTCTCTGGATGAAAAATACCGGATCGTGCTTCTTTTGTATTACGGAGAGGGATTTAAGATCAAAGAGATCGCACAAATACTGGAGATGGATGAGAATACGGTGAAAACAAGGCTGTCCAGAGGACGAAAGAAATTTGAGCATGCGTATTCCATGTGTTAAAGAAGGAGGCAGTGAAATGAAGAAAGACTATTCTGTAGATGAGATGAAAAAAATTATGGGAAAGGATATGGAGGTTCCGAAATCTGTGGATGAGGGAATGAAAAAAGCGTATGAACAGCTTGGAATTCAGACCACGAGAAGACACAACAGAAAATATAAACTTTGGACAGGTCTGGCAGCGGCAGCAGTACTGACGGCAGGGCTTTCCATCACGGCGTTTGCGGTGACAAAATATCTCAATGTAACGCGAAGTGAGGAGGGGGACACACTCCAGTATCAGATTGAAGTGGATACAAAGCAGAAAGAGGCGCATCAGATCAAGGTGGAGCCGACCTATATGCCGGAGGGGTATGAATATCAGGAAGAAGGACCGTATGGTGGAAAATGGCGCAACGAAGAAGCAGACAGTGGGATTTCGATCCTGCCGTATAATGCGGCAGAGCTATACAGGATGTCCAGAGTGGATGATTCGTTCCAGAAATTCTGCAAGGACAGCCGGGTGAAGACCGCAGATACAGAACATACAAAACTGGATCTGTTTCTGATGGACTCTGAGTATGTGGACAGTGAGAAGACCAATAAATCATTGTATCTGTTCAATGAAGAAGAGGGATATGGAATCCATATTCAAAGTACCAGTGATCTTTCGAAAGAAGAGATTGAGAAAGTAGCGGAAGGATTGAAAGTCACTGTTTTAGATGAGACAGTACCATACCCTTCAGAAGAAGAAATTCAGGCAGAAATTGAAAAGAAGGAATGGCTGAAAGAAATGGAAGCGCAGGCGGGAAATACAATTTCGGCAGAGAGCGTGCGCGTAGTTGGAGAAGAAATCAGAAATCCATTTCATGAGGAAGGTTCCACAGAATTTGAGGATATCCGCTTTACGGTAAAAGATATCAAGATCCAGGATACCCTGCCTTTGGATCAGTTCCCAAAAGAAAATTTTGTGGAATATGAAAAGATTGCGCCGTGGATCAATGAAGATACCTCTTTGAAACCGCATGAAAGATATCTGTTTGATGCGGGAGAGACGATTACAGCAGATACAAAAGCAGCAAAAGAAGCAGAGACCGTGAATTCTAAATATGTAGTTGTAACGATGCAGGCAGAGAATTGTTCTGATTTCCAGACAGAGTGGAATGCGGCTGACGGAGTCAGCATTGCGCCGGATCTGACTGCAATGAAAACCAATGAAGACGGAAGTCTGTCAAAGACAGATTATACGCTGACTAGTGCAAATGAAAATTATGAACTGCAGTGGCTGTCAAATGATATGGCATCTTTCCCGATTTATTTTGACAAGATCTACTATACAGAAGGTGTCCAGAGAATCAAGCATGCGCTGTTCCGGCCGCTGGCAGCAGGAGAAACATTGGAATATACACTGGTTTATGTGGCGGATGAGGATCAGTTGGATTCCTTATATCTGGATATCTATCCGGGATATGGAAACGCAGAGGAGGGTGCGGCCGCTCCATATGTAAAAGTAAAATAAGTAGTTTAGATTTCTTTACAGAAACTGGAAAAACGCCTATACTGTTAGGAAAAGAACGATTCGGACAGGAGGCAGACACAGATGGCGGCGTTTTTAAAAGAAATTGACAAGTTTTACGGGACAAAAGAGAAAAACAGGCAGGGAGAAGACCTGGAGACCTTTCTGGAGCACTACGATCCTCATAAGTATGAGACACCAAGCTGTACCACAGATGCGGTGATCTTTTCCAAAACAGGCAAGCTTTTGGATGTAAACCAGTTAAAGGTGCTTTTGGTACGAAGAAGCAATCATCCAAACATCGGGTTCTGGGCGCTGCCCGGCGGGTTTGCCGAAATGAGAGAGAATCTGGAAGATACGGCAAGACGGGAACTGGAGGAAGAGACGGGAGTCAAGGGACTTCCGATGGAACAGTTTGCGGTCTATGGAGATTATGACAGAGATCCCAGAACACGGGTGATCACCACCGCATATCTGTCCCTTGTGGAGGAGAACGATGTCACCGTACAGGCAGGGGACGATGCGGCGGATGCCGCCTGGTGCAGTGTTGATTTACAGAGAAAAGAAAGTCATCCGGGAGTTCTCGAAAGAAATATCTGGGAGCTTCGGATCACCAATGAGGAGAAAAAACTCGATACCTGTGCAGAGGTGGAAGAGATTCGCAGAGAGGGTCTGATCCGGGAACGAAAATACAGAGTGCTTTCAGGAGGAAAGATCGCGGTGGATCATGCGGCGATCCTCGTGCAGGCGCTGTGTCTTTTAAGAGAACGACTGGCAGAATAAGAAAAAAAGAACCGATACCGGCAAAGCAGAGAAAAACCTGCCGGTATCGGTTCTTTTTATTTTTTGCGGCTTCTTGAAATGTAAAAAATAAATCCAAGGCAGCCGAATGCGATCAGCATCCAGATCACAAAGGTGAGAGTACCCTGTGGATGGAACATGTCGTAGTATCCTTTCAGATAGATGACCACAACGATCCATGGCAGGATATGGGTCATGTAGAAGCGGACTTTTGTCGGAAACTTCAGCCCGTTGCCGCTGTTGGCCTCCTGTATGAAATGTTTCCATCCCCATCCGTTTTTATGGGTACAGAACAGAAGGTATACAACAGAACCCAGAGGAAGAATATTGTTGGAGACAATAAAGTCTTCCAGATCCATGATATTTGTTCCGGGACCCAGAGGCTGGAATCCGGACCACACGCTGAATCCGAGAATGCAGGGGATGCTTAAGACGGTGATCAGAACAATATTGATCCCCACCGCTTTCGTCCGTTTCCATCCGAACAGATCCATCCAGAAAGAAACAATATTTTCGAAGACTCCCACGATAGTGGACAGCGCCGCACAGAATAAGAACAGGAAAAATAAGGATCCCCAGATCCGTCCTCCGGTCATCTGTGTAAAAATATTCGGCAGTGTAATAAATACCAGTCCGGGACCTGCATCCGGTTCCACCCCAAATGCGAAGCAGGAAGGGATCACGATCAGTCCTGCCATCAGCGCCACACAGGTGTCCAGAAGTACGATGCTGACAGATTCTCCGGCAAGGGAGCGTTTTTTGTCCAGATAGCTTCCGAAGATCGCCATGCCTCCCATTCCGATGCTCAAGGTGAAAAATGCCTGGCTCATGGCTCCGAAGATCACGTTTCCGATTCCGTTTTCCACCATGCGGTTAAAATCCGGAACCAGGAAGAAGCGAAGTCCTTCCGAAGAGCCGGAAAGCGTCACAGAACGGATCGTCAGGATGACCATGATCGCCAGAAGACAGAGCATGGTCACTTTCATGATCTTTTCCACACCCTTTTGCAGACCGATGCTGCAGATGCCAAAGGACAGTAGGATGACCAGTACCGTCCAGAAGGACAGTGTAGGAACGGAAGAAAGCATGCCTGCATATTTTTCGGAAACTTCAGAAGCGGTTACCCCTGTAAATTCTCCTTTTGCCATGCGGAAGCAGTAGTAGAGCATCCATCCTCCGACCATGGAATAAAACATAACCAGAAGATAGTTTCCGGCGATGGCTGCCCAGCGTGCATAATGCCATTTGGTACGGGGCGGCTCCAGTGCGTTGTAAGAAGTAGCGATACTCTTCTGGCTGGCTCTTCCTACACTGAATTCACATACGATGATCGGAAGTCCCAAAATGACCAGAAACAGCAGGTAGACTAAAATAAAGGCTGCTCCGCCGTATTTTCCGGCCATATATGGAAACTTCCAGACGTTCCCAAGTCCGATGGCACATCCCGCAGATACCAGAATAAAGCCCAGACGGGAACCAAATTGTTCTCGTTTCATAATAACCTCCATAAACATACGATATTTTCTCCCCCTGAAAGGAGTTTTCTTTAGAAGCTTCATCAGTATATCACGTTGGCGCGGCAAAGTAAAGAAAATGTTCAGCATGTACCTTGTCCAAATGGTGGATTTATGATAAGATAATCGGAAGAATGTTTGTACACGAGGAGGAATTTATGGAAAACGAAGCAGTTTCAAAAAATTTCATTGAACAGGAAATAGACAAAGACCTTGCAGAAGGCGTTTACGATCATGTGTGCACCCGTTTCCCGCCGGAGCCGAACGGATATCTGCACATCGGACATGCCAAGTCCATTCTTTTGAACTACGGACTGGCAAAAAAATACAACGGAACTTTCCATATGCGTTTTGACGATACCAACCCGACCAAAGAAAAAGTGGAGTTTGTGGATTCGATCAAAGAAGATATCCAGTGGCTGGGGGCTGACTGGGAGGATCATCTTTACTTTGCATCCGATTATTTTGAGCAGATGTACGAATGCGCAGTAAAACTGATCAAAAAAGGAAAGGCATATGTGTGTGACCTGACTCCGGAAGAGATCAGAGAGTACAGAGGGACACTGACAGAGCCTGGAAAGAACAGCCCGTACAGAGACCGTCCGATTGAAGAGAATCTGGAATTATTCGAGGCTATGAGAGCCGGAAAGTTCCAGGATGGAGAGAAAGTACTGCGCGCCAAGATCGATATGGCGTCTCCGAATATCAACATGAGAGATCCGATCATCTACCGGGTGGCTCACATGACACATCACAATACAGGAGACAAGTGGTGCATTTATCCGATGTATGATTTTGCACATCCGATTGAGGATGCCATCGAACACATCACACACTCCATCTGTACACTGGAGTTTGAAGACCACCGTCCATTGTACGACTGGGTGGTGAGAGAATGTGAGTTTGAGATGCCGCCAAGACAGATTGAGTTTTCTAAATTATACCTGACCAATGTTGTGACCGGAAAGCGTTACATCAAAAAACTGGTAGAAGACGGTGTGGTAGACGGATGGGATGATCCGCGCCTGGTTTCCATCGCAGCACTTCGCCGCAGAGGATTTACACCGGAGTCCATCAAGATGTTTATCGATATGTGCGGAGTATCAAAAAGCCAGAGCTCTGTAGACTATGCGATGCTGGAGTACTGTATCCGTGAGGACTTAAAGCTGAAAAAACCGCGTATGATGGCAGTACTGGATCCGATCAAGCTGGTCATTGATAATTATCCGGAAGATCAGGTGGAATATCTGGATGTGATCAACAATCTGGAGAATGAGGAGCTTGGTATGAGAAAGATTCCGTTCTGCAGAGAGCTGTATATCAACAGAGATGATTTTATGGAAGAACCGCCGAAGAAATATTTCCGTCTCTTCCCGGGCAATGAGGTACGTCTGATGCAGGCATATTTTGTAACCTGTACCGGATTTGAAAAGGATGAAGACGGCAACATCACAGTGGTACACTGTACGTATGATCCACAGACGAAGAGCGGAAGCGGATTTACCGGAAGAAAAGTCAAAGGAACGATCCACTGGGTACCGGCACCGTATGCAGTAAAAGCGGAAGTGCGCCTGTACGAGAATCTGATCGATGAAGAAAAAGGCGTTTATAATGAGGATGGTTCCATGAACTTGAATCCGAACTCCCTGACAGTCTTAAAAGACTGCTATGTAGAACCGAATTTTGAGGATGCAAAAGCATATGACAGCTTCCAGTTTGTAAGACAGGGATATTTCTGTATCGATGCAAAAGATTCCAGAGAGGATGCACTGGTATTTAACCGGATCGTGTCACTGAAGAGTTCGTTTAAACTGCCGAAATAAGCAGCGTGAAATTATGAATGAATTGACTATAAATCTTCACACAGCATCTGAGACACCGCTGTATGAGCAGATTTATCAGCATATTAAAAGAGAGATTCAGGAGGGAAGGATTACCAGCGGGGAAAAACTTCCCTCCAGTCGTTCTCTGTGCAAATATCTGGAAGTCAGCAGAAGCACAGTGGAGCTTGCCTATGAACAGCTGATCTCGGAAGGGTATGTGGAAGCAGTACCGTGTAAAGGGTATTTCGCGGCAGAACTGGAAGGGATGTATCGTCTGGATGTCGTTCCTGCTTTGGTGGGAGCAGAAGAAAAGACAGAGAAAAAAGAGTGGAAATATAATTTTACACCGAACGGAGTTGATCTGAACAGTTTCCCGTATAATGTCTGGCGAAGACTTGCGAAGGACAGTCTGTTAGATGACCGGGCAGAGATGTTCCGTCTGGGAGATTCTCAGGGGGAGTACGGACTGCGAAGTGCGATCAGCAGATATTTGTATCAGGCACGGGGAGTGAATGCACATCCGGATCAGATCATTATCGGAGCAGGAAATGACTATCTTCTGATGCTGCTTTCCACAGTGATCGGCCAGAATCATAAAGTAGCTCTGGAAAACCCGACCTACAAGCAGGCATACCGGCTTTTTAAAAGTCTGTCTTATGATGTATGTACAGTGGATATGGATGAGAAAGGAATGAAAGTGGCCAATCTGAAAAGTTCTGGAGCAGATATTGCGTTCGTGATGCCTTCCCATCAGTATCCGCTGGGAATCGTAATGCCCATGAAACGCAGGATGGAACTGCTTAAGTGGGCAGCCAAAGACCCTGCACGCTATATTATCGAGGATGACTATGACAGTGAGTTTCGATACAAAGGGAAGCCTATTCCCGCGCTGCAGGGGTATGACCGATGGGAAAAGGTGATCTATATCGGAACGTTTTCAAAGTCCATCGCGCCTTCGATCCGTGTCAGCTATATGGTGCTTCCTGCGCCGCTTTTAAAGGAGTTTCAGAAAAAAAGCAGCTTTTTAAGTTCTACGGTTTCCAGGGTAGATCAGCTGATTTTACAGAAGTTTATCGAGGACGGACATTATGAAAGGCATCTGAACCGGATCCGGACATTGTACAAGAGCCGTCATGATACGCTGATGGGCTGTTTGAAAACATTTCAGAAAATCTGTACGATATCGGGGGAGAATGCCGGAGTACATATGCTGCTGCATTTTGCCGGTGATATGACAGAAGAAGAATTGATTCGAAAAGCTGCGGAAAAAGGCGTTCGAGTATATGGACTTTCGCAATATTATATCGATCCTCCTGACGGGCTAAAACCGACGATCATGCTGGGATATGCCAATATCAGTGAAGATAAGATGAAAGAAGCAGTAAAATTGCTGGAAGAAGCGTGGAAGTGAGAATATTTATCCGGGTAACCAGCAGCACATGTCTGCGGCGGACGGACTTTGTTCGATAAAGTAAAAAACAGGAACTGTTCAAAGTGGCCAGTTCCTGTTTTGCATTATTCTTCCGATTCAGTATCAGTTGCTTGTGTTTCTTGGGAAGGTTCTTCTTCTGTATCAGCAGTATCGGATGCTGCTTTGTTCAGATGCACATATCCGCGTTCCGATACCGGTTTTAAATCATTGTCCAGATCAAAATCCTCTTCTTCCATATCTTCTGTACAATCATACTCGGAAACTGCGTCACTGTCTTTGCAGAAATAAGCAATGATCAGACCGATCCCAGTACCGACAGCCGCAAGACCAAGAAACCATTTCAAAAACTTTTTCATCGTAAAAATCTCCTTTCCAGCAGATGTTATGAATCGATATCCATTGTAATACTTTTCGCCGTTAATTACAAGACCTTTGAGAGTTACTGTTCACAGTAACTTTTGAGAAGTTGTATTGTGGAGAAATACAAAGTGTGCTACACTGGGGATATTGAAAAAAGCAGGGGTGAAACAAAAAGATGGAACATAAAGCAGTGAAAAAAGCGAAGAAAGGGTTGTTCAGCATTGTTTTTGGCCGTACAGCACTGATCCTTATGCTTGTTCTGATCCAACTGATCATTCTGGTTGGAGTGGCAACGATACTGAATGACTATGCCGTCTATGTGTACGGCGGATTTACAGTTCTGGCAGCAGTGATTGTAATTTATATTATCAATGAAAGAGGAAATCCGGCATTTAATATGACCTGGGTACTTTTGATCCTGATTTTTCCGGCATTTGGATGCCTTTTCTATATTTGGGTAAAGTCTCAGCTTGGAACAAGATATATCGGAAAGCGATTGTGTATGCTCCGGCTTGATACAGCAAAATATATGCAGCAGGAGCCTCGGGTGATTGAAGCTTTGCGTGAGAGCAAGCCGGCCAATGCAAACCTTGCGCATTATATGCAGTATCAGCTGAATTTTCCTACTTATCGGAATACACAAGTGCAATATTTTGCATGTGGAGAAGAAAAATTTCCGGTGCTTCTGGAAGAATTGAAGAAGGCGGAAAAATTTATCTTTCTGGAGTATTTTATTGTAGAAGAAGGATATATGTGGGGGTCTGTGCTGGAAATATTAAAAGAAAAAGCAGCCGCGGGCGTAGAGGTACGGTTTATGTATGACGGAATGTGCAGCATTTCGCTGCTTCCGCCCGATTATCCGAAAAAAATCCGTCGGTTCGGGATTCAGTGTAAGATGTTCAGTCCAATCCGGCCGGTACTTTCGACGACACAAAATAACCGGGATCACAGAAAAATCTGTGTGATCGACGGAAAAACAGGATTTACGGGAGGTATCAATCTGGGAGATGAATATATTAACCGGAAAGAACGGTTCGGGTACTGGAAAGATACTGCCGTCATGATCAAGGGGGATGCGGTGCAGAGTCTGACCATGCTGTTTTTGCAGATGTGGAATGTTTCAGAATTAAAAAAAGAGAAATTTGAGCCCTATCTGACGACGATGGCAAAGGAGTTGAAACCGGAGACCGGATTTGTGCTCCCCTACGGGGACAGCCCGTACGATCATGAAAACGTAGGGGAGGAAGTGTATGTACATATTTTGAATCATGCGAAAAAATATGTGCATATTATGACGCCGTATCTGATTTTGGACAACGGCATGCTGGATACACTGACAAGAGCAGCAAAGAGCGGAATTGAAGTCTGCATTATCATGCCGCATATTCCGGATAAATGGTATGCGTTTGCGGTGGCGAAGACATACTATCGGGAATTGATCGAAGCAGGCGTTAATATTTATGAATTTACACCGGGATTTGTACATGCAAAGGTATTTGTCTCAGATGATGATACGGCAACAGTAGGAACTGTGAACCTGGATTACCGGAGTCTGTATCTGCATTTTGAATGCGGGATCTTTGTGTATGACAATCCGGTGGTACATAAAATTGAAAAAGATTTTCAGGAAACACTGAAAAAGAGCTGTAAAGTTACAGCGTCAGATATCGGAAATACCGGTATTTTTATGCGGATCTGCGGAAGAGTGCTGCGTCTGATCGCACCTCTGATGTAGAAAAAAGAAAAAGTGTTTTACAGAATGAGAAAAGTATAGTATAATTCATAGGGCAGTGATTCATAAGAACTGCTAATTAAGAGTTAAAAGCGATGAATACGCAGGAGGATTTGAGATGGTAAAAGCAGTAGTAGGAGCTAACTGGGGCGATGAAGGAAAGGGCAAGATTACAGATATGCTCGGAAAAGAAGCCGATATCATTGTCCGTTTTCAGGGTGGAGCGAATGCAGGACATACCATTGTAAATGATTATGGAAAATTTGCGCTGCACACTTTGCCGTCAGGAGTATTCTATGACCATACGACCAGCATTATCGGAAACGGTGTGGCGCTGGATATTCCGAGATTGTTCGGAGAGGTGCAGCAGATTGTAAAACAGGGCGTACCGCAGCCAAAACTTCTTGTTTCTGACAGAGCACAGATCGTGATGTCTTATCACAAGAATTTTGATGCTTACGAGGAAGAGCGTCTTGGAGGCAAGTCTTTTGGTTCTACAAAATCAGGAATTGCGCCGTTTTATTCCGATAAATATGCAAAGATCGGATTCCAGGTGAGCGAATTATTTGATGACGAGCTTCTGAAAGAAAAAGTGGTTCGCGTTGCAGAGCAGAAGAATGTGATTCTGGAGCACTTATACCATAAACCGTTGATCAATCCTGACGACTTATATAAAGAACTGACAGAGTACAGAGACATGGTAGCACCATTTGTATGTGATGTTTCTCTGTATCTGCACAATGCAATCAAAGAAGGCAAAGAGATTCTTCTGGAAGGACAGCTCGGTTCTCTGAAAGATCCGGATCACGGAATTTATCCGATGGTAACATCTTCTTCCACACTGGCGGCATACGGTGCGATCGGAGCGGGAATCCCTCCGTATGAGATCAAACAGATCATCACAGTATGCAAGGCATACTCCAGTGCAGTAGGAGCAGGTGCATTTGTCAGCGAGATTTTCGGCGAGGAAGCTGATGAGCTGAGACGCCGCGGAGGAGACGGCGGTGAATTCGGAGCGACAACAGGACGTCCGAGACGTATGGGATGGTTTGACTGTGTTGCTTCCAAATACGGATGCAGGATGCAGGGGACGACAGATGTAGCGTTTACAGTTCTGGATGTACTTGGATATCTGGATGAGATTCCGGTATGTGTAGGCTATGAGATCAATGGAGAAGTGACAACAGAGTTCCCTGTAACACATCTCCTGGAAAAAGCAAAACCGGTATTGAAGACACTTCCGGGATGGAAATGTGATATCCGCGGAATCAAGACATACGAAGAACTGCCGGAGAACTGCAGAAAGTATATTGAATTTATTGAAGAACAGATTGGATATCCGATCACAATGGTCAGCAACGGACCGGGAAGAGACGATATCATTTATCGCAAAAGATAAAAGGTGAACGAAGGTGTTCCGTATCTGCCAGCAAAAGCTGGCAGCGGAGCATCTTTTTTTGTGAAAAAAATGTTAAGAGATTTTTATGAAAAATTTTAGAAATCAGCCACATCGGCGTCACAATTTGACAGTAGGATAAAAGAGTGTCAGGGGGACAAAAAAAGTTCTGTCAAGCAGGCAGAAAAACGACATATTTCAGAGGGCAGTATCATAAAATAATAAGGCTGAGGCCGGAAAAAGGAGGTATTTTATGCGTCAGAATAGTATACAGAACAGATTACAGATGATATCGATGGAAGAATACCTGGAGAAAAGACAGAAAATTCGAGAGACCGAAAGAAAAAGAGACAAAAAAACAGTCTGCAGGCAGCAGGAACTGGATGCTGCCGTTGCGATGGCAGAGCTGTATGTTTAACAGAAGAACATTACTCGTTCGAGTCGGAGTCATCCGTATGAGATGTACGGGAAAAGAGTGAATAGATATATAACAGTACAGGCAGCAGAATCGTGGCGGCAATGGCAGCCATCAGAAGCTTCTGAGAGAGAGGGATGTATGAAAACTCCGCCGGCGGCGATTGCCTTGCTTTTGATTTCCGAAGCCGCACTATGCGGCTCTTGGTCGTATATCGGCGGCGCTTACCCGCATGCGGCATTTATCGAGTCAACTACCATACTGGACGAGGGCCAAAACACCAAAGGGTTTTGGCTTGCAATGGTTAACGTGGACAAGTCGCTTCCCTTTGACACTGTGGTTAACTATGTTCAAGTGGACTGCCGCCAGCGGCAACTTAGGGCTTTGCAAAGCGATTTTTACTTACGAGGCAAGCGTATGGGGGGCGATGTGATCCCCACCCTCTGGCAACATATCATTCCTGATTCTATGGGAGAAAGTTACCTTTTGTTCGTTTGTCAAAAATATGACCCCATGAACTACGCTATCCCAGATACCCCCGCCATGGAGCTGTGGAAAATTGCGCAGCCCCTAATCAAAAATAACAAGTAGCGTCTTATTTCCACATCCAGTCTAAAAGCATCGTCGGGCCTTGTTTACCTCTATCTTTAGGCATGAAATAAGTCTGCGAGAGAGAAGATGAGCCATAGCTGTCCCAAATTTTCAGTCTTATCTGTTCTCCTTGCCTAATGGGTATCGGCCGAGCTTGGACGCGCCGCATCGAGATTGGTTTTCCAAACAACTAGAGACTTCTCGTCCCATTGAGAGTCGCGTAGTCAAAACAGCTAGCATGCTGCTTTGCCAATCCCTCGCGATCCGTGTTTTTTTGGGGTCTACACCTCTCGCAACACGGCAGCTCAGTCATCCCGTTAAATCGTGTCAACCATTTGTGTGCCGAGTCGCTCGACGAGTTTACGGAGCGAATGACTCCAGTCCCAGTCAGTATGCTTGCCTTGAAGCGGCCACATGGCAAGAACATGCTCAAGTACTTCTAGGGCGATCTTCTCAAACCAAGGTTGGCTTCCGTCCTTCATATCGCCACCAAGGTGACCTTCATGGATAAGGGCGTCGTTGTCGAAGAAGGCGCACCGGAAGTGTTCTTCACGAATCCGAAGGAGCCGAGAACGCGGCAGTTTTTGTCGCGCTATCTGACTTCCATCGGCACGCCCGACTATGTGATTTAAGGCTCTTGAAGGCGTCCGGCCGACCGCTTTGGGTCAAATTGGGGGCGGTCGGCCGGACGTGTTCTCTGAAAAGCTAAGAACAGAGAGCGCCGCCCGTCAGGCGATGCGCCGCGCGAACATGAAGCTGCGCGAAGAACCAGCCCATTTCGGCGAAGGCCAGATCATTTCGCCGATCTTCTCCCAGGGCTTACGCTGATAGAAGCTGTAGTCGCAGTAGTTGTCGGTGAAAAGCGCATATTCCTGAGCGCCGTGAGCACGCATGACGGCGTGCACTTCCGTGAGGAGGCGCTTGCTGAGTCCCATTCCCCGGGCTTTGGGCGACACCCACAGAAAATCGAGTTCGGCCGCAAATCGGCGGCCGTCAGCCTGTGCGCGCTGGGCCAGCCGGCGGTTGCAAATCGAAATTTCGTCCAAAAGCGCCATTGCCTCACCGCCGAGCTTATCCACGGCTTCCTGCGCCCAAACGACCGAGGACTTCCAGGAACTCCCGAGCTCGAGCTTTTTCATGCTGCGGGCATGGCCGACAGCAGCGCCGAAGAGTTCATCGCCCTTCCATGCCAAGCATCCAAACGAAGCTTTTTCAAACAAGGCGGCCGTCCACCAGCCGGACACGACCGGATCGCCGTCATCCTCCATGCCCCATTGCTGGTAATAGGCATCCATGACAGCCTGAAAATCTGCGGCAGCAAGCGGTCTTACCACAATGCCGGCGTCGGCGAGCGCATCACCGTGACGAGCATCCGGTGCATTGGCTGAACGAATCTGCGGATCCGCTGGGGTTGAATGTGTAATTTTCTCCAAATAAGTGGGTACTGAAACGAATGTCATAAACCTTATAAAAGAGTTGGGGTGCGCGCATTCTATCCGAATACGCCCAGGACTTCATTGGTTTTTGCCGAATAATCAGGACGTACGCTTTCCCGCCTTGCTCAAAAATCCTGTCACCCGTCATTCGTTTTGGGGGCCGCTCAACCGCCTTCAGCGTCTTGGCGAACTTCTAGGGCACCTCCTTCGGGCGGTAAGCAAAGGGCCGTGCCGCGGGGTTAAGCTTAGCCAAAAGGATTAAACGCCAAACTGCCTTTCACTTGTCCGCTCTCCGCCCCAGCTGATGTCCTTTACCCTTCGTCCTTTCGCGTCTGCCGCTTTGCTTCTGAGCATGGCCGGACTCTGCGCCGGCACCCTTCTGGCTGCCGAGCAAACCGAGCCCTCCGAGGCAAGCGCAGTTCGGGCGCGGCCGCTGGTGCTGGGCGTAGTGGAAACGGCGGAGCCGAGCTTTGACGACAATACCGTCCGTCCCGTTCTCAAAGCCATGCAGTCGGCCGCGCCGGGCACACAGATTGACGTCGTTCGGCTCTCTTCGGCCACATTTGAAGTGGCCGTCGCTCAGCTCAAACCCGATCTGGTCATCTCGCCGGCAGCGGACTTTTTGCGGATCGTCGACAGCATCGGCGCACATCCGATCGGCACGCGCAAAACCAAATACGCCAAGCACCCGTCCAAATCTGCGGGCGGCGCAGTCATCGCTCTCGCCTCACGCACGGACATTCAAAAACTCACAGATCTGCGGGGCAAATATATCGCCGCGACGCTGCCTACCTCGGTCGACGGCATGCTTGCCGTACGCATGGAATTGGCTGAGCGAGGATTTGACAGCCGCCAATTCTTCCGCTCCGTCCGTTATCTGGGCTACAGCATGCCCAACGTGATTGAAAGCGTGCTTTCCGGTCACTTTGACGCAGGCGTCGTCCCCGTCTGCACGCTCGAGCGCATTGAAGCCGAGGACTTGATTGAACGGGGCGCGCTGCGGGTGATCAGTCCGAAATCTGACGACGATACCGTCTGCGCCCATACGTCCGAGCTTTATCCCGACTTGGTTGCAGCCACTTTTTCCTGGACGGATCCGGAACTCACGCGCCTCACAACCAGTGCGCTCCTTGCTTCCAAATCGGCGGACGCTGAATTCAACTGGTACGGCACGAGCGACTTTCACCGCATCCGCGCCCTCGAAGAAACGCTGCAGATCGGCCCCTGGGCTTATCTGCAGGAAATGACGCCCGAAGCGCTCTGGCGGCGGTGGCGGTTCGCCGTCTTTGCCGTGCTCGCGGGGCTCGGCCTTTTGCTTCTCAACGAATGGCGTCTGCGGCGGCTCGTCGCCAAACGCACGGGAGAGCTGAAACGTTCCATGGAAGAACGCGATCGGCTCGCTCAGCGTGAACGCGCCGTGAGAGACCGGCTTTCGAGTCTCGAGCGCATGGGCGCCATCAGTCAGCTCTGCGCCATGATTGCGCATGAGTTAAAGCAGCCCGTGGGGGCCGTCATCAATTATGTGGCGGTGGTCAAACTTAAACTCGGTCTGCAGACCGTCCCGGGGCTTCCCGGCGAAACCGCGCTCAATACTTCCGAGCGGCCGGTCGATCCCCTGTTGCTCCGGGCGCTTGCGGGTGCCGAGGGCGAGGCGCACCGCATTGCCGCCATCGTCGACCGCGTGCGAAGTTATGCCCGGCGCCAACATGCGGATCCGGTGCCGGTTGATATCGTCCGCGAAGCCCAGAATGCTCTGAGGTCGCTCAAAGCGGAACTGCGCCCCTTTGTCGTTATTCGTCCGCCTTTTTCGCTCACCGCTGACGATGCGTCAAAGCGCCGCCTCATCATGCGCGGCGACCCGCTTGAAATAGAGCTTCTGCTGCTCAACGTCATGAAAAATGCCGCGGAAGCCGTTCAAGGGCTCCCCGACGGCGCCGTGCTCGTTAAATTCCGCAGAGAGACCCTCCCAAGCCCGTTGGCGGAGAATCCGTCGCCGAGCCCTGCCGCGCCGTCCGCTGAAGCCGTGATTGTTGAGGTCGAAGACAACGGTCCGAGGCTTTCCGACGAGGCCTTCGAGAGGCTTACGCGCGTTTCGCAGAGCGTGAAGGACGAAGGGCTGGGACTGGGGCTCGGGATTGTGCGCAGTCTGGTCGAAGAAAACGGCGGCCGCATTGCCATCACCCGACGCGAGGATCTGAGCGGCCGCGGACTGCGCGTTACGCTCTGCTTCGACTTGGATGCTGAAGGGTTAAAGGCCCAAAGCGCGCCTCACACCGATCCCGCGGACAAATCGGCAGCCCAGGGTTCCCCAAATGTCTGACGAACCTGTGGCGAAAACGGCAAAATGACAGACATCAGACCCCCGCACCATCAGGAGCATGATTGGAAATGACCGCCAAACCCCTCATTCGCATTGTTGACGACGACGAAGCGCTCACCGCCTCGAGCGCCATGCTGCTCGAAGCCATGGGCTGGGATGTTGCCGTGTGGCATTCGGGCGGCGCCTTTCTCGATGAGGCCGATCTGATGCGGCCGGGATGCCTGGTGCTCGATGTGCGTATGCCGGGGCTCACCGGGCTCGACGTTCAGGCCGAACTCGAAAGACGAGGTTCAAACCTCCCCATTCTCTTTCTCTCCGCGCACGGCAGCATTCAGATGGCTGTGCATGTCATGCGCCACGGCGCAGTCGACTTTCTCGAAAAACCCGTTGAGCCGATGACGCTCGTGCAGCGCGTAGCGCAGTGCGTCACCGCGTCGCTTTCAGCAAAGGCTGACGACGCAGCCGAAAGTTCCGATGCGCAGGCATTCTAAACGGTTTTTCGATCTTTCCCATGCTTCGCCGTACGCTCCTCTCATCGCTCCTGCAAACCGCCCTCTTGGGTGCGGCGGGCGGCATTGGCTTCGCTCCGGGTAAAGCAGCCGCCCGAAACAATGCTCGGCCTGCGCCCGTCGAAGAGAGTGAGGCCGATCTGGTGATTGTCGGGAGCGGCGCCGCCGGCCTTTCAGCCGGTCTCGCCGCACTGGAAGCAGGCGTGCGCAAGGTTGTAATTTTGGAGAAAGCGGCCATTGCGGGCGGTCATACGATGCTCGCTTCCGGCTCAGTGTCGGCCGTCTTCGGCGCTGATGTCGACAAACTGATTGACGCCATGCTGACTGCCGGGGCCGGCGAAAACAATCCGGCCCTCGTTGAAACGCTGGCGCGCCAATCCGGCGCGGCATTCGAATGGCTTGCCGAACACGGCGTCAATTGGATGAAAACGCCCTATCGCGCCGTGGGCTCGCCCTGCGCCTGGAGCTATTCCACGGGTTCTGCGCAAGCGGGCTACGACTACGTACAGTGCCTCAACCGCGCCTACCATCGCTTGGGCGGGCGCATTCTTTACCGTACGAGCGCATCGTCGCTCCTCTTTGCAGCGGCGGAATCTATGGACGGACATGCACGCTCAGCCGTGGCGGGCATTTTTGCCGAACGCCCGGAGGGCCCCATGCTCCTCATCCGTACGCCGGCAGTGATCATTGCCGCCGGGGGCTTCACGGCCAACCGAGCCATGATTGCCGCATTCCGCCCGGACATTGATCCGCAGACGCCGACCACCGCGAACCCCCGCGGTGAGCTGCTCGACGGTTCCACGGGCGACGGCATTCTGATGGCGCAGGCCGCGGGCGCCAAGCTCGTTGACATGTCTGCCGTCGAAGTGGTGCCCTTTACCGGTGGGCGCCTCACTGACTTCGTGGGCGGAGACGTCTGGCTCAATGCAGAGGGCCGCCGCTTCGTCTCCGAAGGTGAAACTTTTGATGTTATCCGCAGCGCTGTCGAAGCTCAGCCCGAAGGCCGGCTGTGGGTTGTTTCTGACGTCAAGAGCAATAAGGGCGCGACGCTCCCCGTCAAGCTGATGAGCGGAACGGTGGCGAGCGCTGAATCGCTGGAAGCCCTTGCCAAAGCGCTGCAGGTGCCCTTTACGACCCTCAGGGCTTCCATTGACCGCTGGAACCAGTCCGTCAAGAGCGGCTGGGACCAAGACTTTAACCGCCCGATGCCCGCGCAGGCGCAGACGATCGACACGCCGCCCTTTTATTACGGCGAAGAACGCTTTTCCATTCATTACACCTCGGGCGGCATTGCCATCAGCCCCAAAGCACAGGTGCTTGACCGCGATGATCATCCCATTCCCGGTCTCTATGCTGCCGGGGAAACAACGGGCGGGGTTCATGGCCGCACCCGTCTGGGCGGCTGCGCCCTGACGGATTGTTTCGTCTTCGGACGAATCGCCGGGACTCAAGCGGCGCTGCGAAGCCAAAAAAGCCTCCGTCCCCGCTGATATGGAAGCGCCAAACACCAGCCGCTCGGCGCTCATCAACTGCCCGGACCATAGTGTCAGCCGTCCGTGATTATCGGTCGTCCCGCCTCTGCGGGACGCTTTGACAAGGGTCGCAATACCGCAAAAGGCCTGCAGCTCCAAGTGCATTGAATCAGTATGCTTCCTTCTTAAAGCGCATCAATGCTCAAAAAAGGAAATCACATGCACAAACGCCGTCTTATCCAGTTTGCACTTGCCGGTCTCGCCGGCTTGACGATCCATCCGCTCGCTGCCGCAGCTGCCAGTCAGGCGGCGGATGAAGATCTGCCGCTTCTGGTGGCCGGCATGGATGCGGCCTACCCGCCCTTTGGCTTCAAGGATTCCAAAACAGGCGAATTCGTGGGCTTTGACGTGGACATCATCCGTGCCATCGGCCGCACGGCGGGCTTCAGGGTTAAAGTGGAGAACATTCCCTTTGACGGTCTGATTCCGGCCCTCAAGACCCGAACGATTGACATAGCCATTAATGACATTGGGATTACGGCCGAACGCGCCAAGAGCGTTGACTTCTCGGACCGCTATTACATTGCCGGCATGGGCATTGTCGTCGCCAAAGGCTATCAGGGCATTCAAAGCGCAAAAGATCTCGAAGGCAAACGGCTTGCGGTAACGATCGGATCGACCGGCGAAATTGCCGCCAAACGAATTCCGCATGCGCAGGTACGCGTCTTCAATACGCTGAGCGACTGCTTCCTGGAGCTCATTAACAACGGCGTCGATGCTGTTCTCAATGACATTCCGACCAATGACTACTATGCCGTCACTGCCGGTGCCGGCAAGGTCGACTCCCTTTCCATTTCGCTCGCAGCCGAAGATCTCGGCATTGCCGTCAAAAAAGGCCGCAAGGACTTGCTCGAAAAGATCAATAAGGGACTGGCCAGTCTGAAGGCGTCCGGTGAATTCACTGCCATCTACAAGAAGTGGTTTGGGCGTGAACCATCATCCGAGCTTCTCCATTAAGTTTGCCGCATTGCATGGAATAGAAGCGCCTTCTATCTGAATGCATTGACTCTCAGTCAATACTCAATCTAATAACGGCGTCACTCAGTTTTTATGCTGAGCGGCGCCGTATTTTCATTTGATAGGATTTGAGAGGCACTCAATCCTGACGAAAAGCTTGGCGCTTTGAGCTTAAGTCTTCAGAATGACATCCTGAAACCGCGATGGACTTTGGTTATGACATCAAAACAAAGAGATAACCGTAAGGCCATGCCGCTCATATTGCGCATAACGAATGCCGCAGCATTCGTTCAAACCCATTGCCAATAGCCGCTGACCTCCAAAAGGAAAGAAAGGTCAGCTTTCCGGCACGAAAGAGGACCGTCTGTCGAGGAGATGCGTCACGATACAAGGCGGCATATTGATGTCTTCAAGGGAGGCGCTTTTCCTAATTAAAATGGAATAACTCTCTAAAGAGGAGTGCCAAAGAAGGAAAACACAGCATGGAACTCGTAAAGATCAAGGATGACCGCAAAACGCTCTATATGGATCTGCTCCTCATTGCGGATGAAGATGTTCGCATGATTGAGAAATATCTCTCTCGCGGCGAGATGTTTGCCTTGTGTGATGGCGACCTGAAGGCGCTTTGCGTAGTGACGGAAGAAGGCCCCGGCGTGTATGAAATTAAAAATTTTGTGACGGTCCCAAAGTATCAGCGCCAAGGATATGGTCAGCGTCTCATTTCACTCATCGCGGATCACTACAAACACTTAGGCAAAGAGCTCTATGTGGGCACTGGAGACAGCCCTGCGACACTCCTCTTCTACGAAAAATGCGGGTTTCAAAAATCGCATACCGTCAAGAATTTCTTTAGAGACCATTATGACCACCCTATTTATGAAGACGGCAAACAGTTGGCGGATATGATCTATTTAAAAAGGTCTTTATAAAACCCCTCTATTGAATAGAGATGCCGGTGTTTTGACTGAAGTTCAGATCATCTAACAGGCATCCCCAATCCAAATGCCGCATTGACGAACAATACCCATTGCCCATCTCATTAGCATCATTTTATTTCTGTAACCTAACTGCTTGAGCTAACAGCATATTCTCACCCTCTAAGCCGCTCAGCGATGAGGACTTAAGACTTGGGGAGTCTATTGCCATTTGACATTTCAATAACTCATCCCATTCAAAGAATGAATAAGCTATTCATTCAACTTCATTATTCGATGAGAGCGCCATAGCAAATGCTCGGTACCATTGCCCAGCAACATGCTCTTTGATTGATTTATTGGAACAGCGTTCGTAATGCACTCTCTTCTTTTCATCGACGAGTCTCTTCATCGGCATTGACAACAATGGTTTTTGTGATGCCAGAAGTGAATACCGAGAGACCATTCACTCACCCTTAGTACTTCTTTGGATGGGTTTTTACTACCTAATCCCACTACCTCCCGCGGGATGTATTCATTGGGAGAGGGTCTTACTAGGATGACTTCAATAAGGAATGTTTAAGGGGAGCTCCAAGCGGCTTTCGCCGCAGGGCTTATCTCATAAGCATTCCCGACAACCGAAACGGATGGAATCCGCGGTTTAAAAACCCCTATAAAGAGAGACTCATCATGGCCCTGACCCCCAAGCTCACCGCGCTTTTCGCAGCCGGCGTGCTCGCGGCATTCGCCGCCGGCGCCGCCTCTGCGGCCGGCATGCCGTCCAAAATCAATGGCCCGCACGCAAAGCTTCCCTGCTCGACGTGCCACAAAAACGAAATGACTGCGCCGCCTAAGGAAACGTGTTTAAGCTGCCACGGCTCCTACGACAAACTCGCCGAACGCACCGCCAAGCTCACGCCGAATCCTCACTTCAGTCACCGCGGCGAAGAGGACTGCACGAACTGCCACAGCCTTCACGGCAAATCGCGTCTGGAATGCAACGACTGCCATTCCTTCAACCTGAACTTCAAGTGGTAACCGTCATGAACGCACAGAATTTTTCCCGCCGCTCCTTCCTCGGCGCAGCTGCTGCGGCAGCGGCGGCCGCCGCGCCGCTTGCTCATGCGGCGAGCGTTAAGCAAGAAATCCCTGCCCAGTGGGACATGGAGGCCGATGTCGTCGTCCTCGGCGCCGGCGGCGCGGGTCTGATGGCCGCCTGTCAGGCGCATGACCGCGGCGCCAAAGTCGTCGTCTTCAATAAGGGCGGCTCCTCCTACCATACGGGCACCAACCTCTGCGGCGGACTCTTTACCGCCTGCGGCTCACGCATGCAGAAAGCCGATCCGAAGATCAAGGACGACTGGAAAGCCTTTGCCGACGACATCATCGCCTACGGCGAACACATGTCCCTGAAGGAACCCGTCTACGGCTTCACGAAGCATTCGGGCGAAGCCTTTGACTGGCTCGAAGACCACGGCCTTGCTGCCCATCATCTTGAGCCTTATGCGGGCCACACGAATGTTCGCGCGCATCGTCAGGATTCCTTCAAAGGGCGCGATTACATTGACGTGCTCGAAAAAGAAATCAAAGCGCGCAAGATTGAAGTGCATCACCGCATGCCGGTCGTCAAAATGTACTTTGATGAAGCTGCCAACCGCGTGGTCGGCGTTCAGTGCGGCCGTGAGGGCAACTTCATCAACTGCCGAGCCAAAATGGGCATCGTGATGGCTACCGGCGGCATTACCGGTACGCCTGAATCCCTGGACCGCTGGGTGCCTTCGGTGGCCGGCAAAGGCGTTGCCATCGGCGGCGAAGGCAATGACGGCTCGGCCATGATGGTCGCCGTTCGTGATGTGGGCACGCCGCTCTCGCACATGCAGTACATCGCTTCATACCCCTGCGGCATTGTCGTCAACGGCCGCAGCGGCCCCTACTGCCGCTGGTGGTTCATCACCGGTCAGGGCGGCATCCTGATCAACAAGAACGGTGCGCGCTTCATTACAGAACGCGAAGGCATCTGTCACGTCACGCCTAAGCTTGCCGGCAATCCCGACGGCTGCCACTACGTGCTCGCCGATCAGGCGACCTGGGAGCGTACGCTTCAGAAGATCAAGCTCTCGGCGCTCGTGGGTCTTCCCTCCTGGTCCGAGGAACGTGTTCTCGCTGAATTCAAGAAGCAGGAAAATCTCTGGAAGTGCGACACGCTCGAAGAACTCTCCAAGGAAAGCGGCGTCAGTCTTGAAGGCTTGAAAAAGCAGATCGAGATCTGGAATAAAGCCGTTGAAACCAAGGTCGACAATCAATTCGGCCGTACGGATCAGGAGTGGCAGATCGGCGCAGGCCCCTACTACATGATCCGCATGTTCCCGTGGAACAACCTCTCCTGCGGCGGCGTTCGCGTCACCGAGGAATTCCAGGTGCTCGGCTGGGACATGAAGCCGGTGAACGGTTTCTATGCTGCCGGCGAAACCGTGGCCGGCGTTCACGGTGCGTTCTACTGCGGCGGCAACGCCTGCGGCTTCGCCCATACGTCGGGCTTCATGGCAGGCAAATACGTCACGGGCTTCAAGGAAACCAAAGAAGCCTAAGCGTACGTATCCCTGCGCTCCGCGCCGCAGTCCGGTTCCTCCTCCCTCCAAGGACTGCGGCCATTTCATTCCCGGCTGCCCCAAGGCAGACCGGGGATTTTTTGGTGGTGCGCCCGGCAGCGCACGTGTGATTGTGTGGTGAAAGTCCACTGTCCGCCCGGTCGCGGGAAGGACCGAGCAACTCGGCAGAGTCGAGGAGGCAACGAATCGATGAAGGAAGCCGATAGCAAA
>ERZ1106929.661-NODE-661-length-36315-cov-11.275648_pt1 | contig 36315 bp, 48 predicted proteins | sample MGYA00403662_ERZ1106929 | MGnify/ENA primary metagenome ERZ1106929 (study PRJEB35170, sample SAMEA104062442) | human gut metagenome | biome: human gut; feature: human-associated habitat; material: faeces | place: Denmark | collected 2013-02-20 ... | reverse complement strand
GTTGTGAAAAATAATTCTCACCACGGTATATCAACCATTAAATCCGATTACCCCATAAATCCTCCTAAGAAAGACCCACAGAAGCGCTCTCAAAAGAAAGCGCTTCAATTGGCCCTCTCCCTCGCCGATGGTCTGAACCAACTCCCGGCGGGGGAGATTCACTGCTCCGGTCTGCCCGTGTGCGTTTTTGTCCGCTCGGCGGGAGGTACTAGCTCCGCGCCTTGAGGCTTTCCGTCGCCCGTCTGACTAATCATCATCCGGTGCCCCTCCCAGCTTCCGGCCGGGGGAGGGAGTTTGCATTCGAAAAAGCTTTTTGCTCTCTCGACAAAGCAAACTTTACACGTGCAAGCAATGAAAAGCAAGTTAAACTTGCCTGTAAGCCGTGATAAAGGCAAGTTTATTTTGACCGAAGTCAAAAAAAAGGCCCGCTCTATGGCGGGCCAAGTCGGGGTGAAGAGGGTTACGTGCGGAAGCCGTTAAAAACAAAAATCACGCGTCCATGTATATGAGCTCCCTCTAATTCATCTCTGGTCAATGTGGTCGGTGGATAGGCGGGATTGTCAGAGATAAGCGTCAATGATCTGTTGAAATTGATCTGCACACGCTTAATGAATACATCCTCGCCGTTGATAAATACGTAAATTCCATCTCCGCGTGCTTCAGTCTGATGCGTGTCCACAAGTACCAATCCGCCCCTGCTGATAGTTGGCTCCATGCTGTCGCCTGCGGCGCTAATGATCTCGAATTGACCTTCGCGAATACCGTGTACGCCGGGCAGTGATCTTAAGAATTCATCAGAAAACTGCATCGCACCGACATTATTGGCTTGATATGCCGGCGAACCAGCCCCGCACGCCCCGTATGCATCAAGAACCGGAACTACCGTCCACCCCGCTCGGGATGGCACTGCAGAAGAGTTAACGGCCGGCATATATGCTGGTTGGTCGTAGCTTTCATCGCCGGTGATTTGTCCGGGAGTTACGCCTAAAAAGTCCGCCAATTTTGAGAGCTTTTCAAGGCGAGGATTCCCTTTAGTTGCCCACCTCTGAACCGCTTGCCGCGTGACCCCGAGAGCCTCCGCGACCTGTGCGTGAGTAAGCCCCTTTGCATTCAGGATGGTCTGTAAGTTGCTCGGCATAAATCCTCCATAGCGCTAGTGTCAGGAAAACTTGCGTACCTCGCAAGCAAGTTAATCTTGCGCTATACTTTGCTTTAAAGCTAAAACAACTTGCTATAAAGCAAAACGCTATGACAGAAAAAAGCTCTAATGCCGTACAGAGGGCGGTGGAAAAACTGGGGAGTCAGAAAGCTCTGGCAAAGGTATGCACCCCGGAAGTCTCCAGACAGGCGGTTGCCTTTTGGATAAAGCTGGGGTACGTGCCGGCAAGGCATGTCCCGGCTGTAAATCTCGCCACCGGAATCCCGAGAAGCGAACTTAATCCGCTTTTCAAGTGAGGCAACCTTGGCCTATAGCTTCATCGACACGCTGTTTGCCAACGGCGACGATATGGACCCGAGCCCTTTTTGGGTCTTGATGGCTCTGTGCTGGTTTGTCAATGAGAAAAAGGCGACTGGTACTACGGGTGCCTGTTGGCCATCGATCAAGAAGATCGCTGCTAAGGCACACGTGTCAGAGCTGACAGCGCGCAAGTCGATCAAGGTGCTTATGGAAAAGAAGTTCATCACAGCGCATCAACCTCCCGGGAAGGTGCGTGTCTTTTACGTCGATTTTTCGCGAATCAAAGAGCTAGCAGGGGGTAAAGATCTTGAAGGGGTTAAGGATGTTTCAGGGGTTAAAGATCTTGAAGGGGGCCCCTTAAAGATGTTGAAGGGGAGGGGTGAAAGATCTTTACCCCCTCCCCTTAAAGATCTTGAAGCCGAACAGGGAAATAACAAGGAAGAGAACAAGGAAGCTAACAGTACTTCTATGCGCACTTCCGGAAAAACGTCGGCTATCGCCGTCGCATCTGCGCAAGCGCAGACGCCCTATCCGGACGACTTCGACAAGTCTCTTTTCGAAGAAGCTGAGAGAGAGGCACGCTCCTTTCCCGAACCGCTTCCGGAACCCCCGGCACTGCCTCCCATCGAACCACCTGCGCCTGCTCCCCAAAAGCGCAAGGCCGCTCCTCGACGCAGGCCCGCCACTCCATGCCCGTTCGACGCCGATGCCTCTATCCCCGATGAGTACAAGGCCATCGCTGAAAAGGTCGGCATTGGGAACCCTCAGCAAGTCTTCTCAGCCTTCGTCAATCACGCCCTTGCTCACGACAGAAGACTTGTCATCTGGCCCGCCGGTTTCCGAACGTGGTGCTCAAACGAACTCAAGTGGCACCCCGACCAAAAGCCAAAGCCGAAACCTCTCCACCAAAGAACTGCTGACGATTACGACTGGTAAAACCCTATGCCCGAACTTCAAAAAGCATTTTCAAAGCAAGCACTGCAGCCGATCTTCACGAAGATCGAGGTCGTGCGAGTCGCAAACCCGCCTCCGCGAGCACTTCCCAAAAAGTCCGAGCGCGATCTAAAGGCAGATGAACTCCGTGTACGCTTCAGCGACATTCACGCCTCTCTGGCCCGCTGTCTCTCATGGCTTCGTCAACCGTCTGCAGAGACCTTCTCGAACTTTCAGCTCGACGCGGCAGAGAAGGATCAGGCTAAGGTCCTCGCCATCTCGAAGCGCTTCTCTGAACGCCTCATGACGCGCCTCCTCGATGAGACTCACCCCGAGGCAGGAATCCTCTTCCTTGGGTTCACGGGAACGGGTAAGACTCATCTCGCCAAGGCCATCCTCACCGACCTCGCGGCGCGCAAGGCTCCCGGATTCTTCATCCCGGCAAGCGAGTACTTCGACCTTTACACGCCCGCCTACGCGGCGAAGCTCGATCAGCCGCTCTGGAAGATTCGCCAGTGGCTCGCTTCAACTTCCTGCCTCGTCATCGACGAAGTGGGAACGAGCGCATGGACCGACGCCCGCAAAGATCGACTGCAGCAGATCATCGACCTGCGTACTGCGAACCGACTCCCCACCATCGTCACGACAAACCTCGTCGCCGCTGACTTCGATGCCGCAGGCGCTGAGCGTATCGCCTCGCGCTTCAATCAGGTTCTTTACCCCATCAAATGCACCTGGTCGGACTTCCGCAAGCGCTCTGCCCTCAAAAACCTGAAGCCCGAGGAGGTGTTCTGATGGAACCCTCTACCGGAATCCACAAACGCTTCATCCACGCCTTCTCACGGTGGATCAGCCGGACGACCTTCATCATGAGGGAGCGACATGAGTGAGTGTCTTCGCTGCCGCAACTGCGCACCGCTCGAGCCGCTGCCGAAAGGCGATCCGCTTCGCCTCCACAGAGGCCAGTGGGGGATGCTCGCCAGAGGCCTCGTCTACTGCTCTCTCCCCGGGGAGATCAGCGGATACAAGCGATTTCGCTCCGTCGAGTCCGTGGACTACTGCGAGCACTTCGAGCCCGAGCCCGATGCCGACCGCATAGCACGCCGCTTTGAAACCGTCCGAATCCTCCGCGCCGCTTTCGACCAATGGCGCAAAGAACTTCAATCAAAGGCCAAAACGAAATGACGCTCAAGAAAGTCACCCGTCTCATGTCCATCGATCCGCCTTCCAAGGAACACACGCCGAAGCGCCCGCCTTTCACTTTCACTGAGGTGGACATCGACGACATCTCCACCTATCCGCCTGAAGGTGCCGCGCTCTTCTTCGTCCTAAAAGAAGGAGCCTGGGATCGCTTCTACGGCGAACGACGCGGTTTTACGATCTTCGCTGACCTCTATGGGCTGACGTTCAAACTCGATCAGATCAAAGCATGGAGCCCAGCCGGCTTTACGAAGTATGAAGAACGCACTCGAGAGGAGAAGAAAGTCCGTGGTTAAGCTCAACATTCCCGGTACGCCTCAGGGCAAGGCACGTCCGCGCTTCTCTCGCACCGGCCACGCCTATACGCCCGATGAAACCCGTCGCTACGAGGCCCGTGTAGCCGTTCTTGGCAAGTACGCGATGTGCAACCGAGACATCATGCGCGGGGCAGTCAAGATTTCTATCCTCGCTGCTTTCCCTGTGCCTGCTTCGTACTCGCAGAAACGCCGCGCAGCATGCCTGCAGGGCTGCGAACGACCTGCCAAGAAGCCGGATATGGACAACATCATCAAAATCATCTGCGATGGACTCAACGGCATCGCGTGGAAGGATGACGCTCAAGTCGTTGAGGTCTCTGCTGCCAAAACGTACGCAGAGTTCCCATCCGTCACCGTCTACATCGAGGAGCTTTCATGATCGATCCGATATTCTCCAAACGCTTGCAAAACTGGAGTCGGTGCATTCGAGCTCGCAGGAAATCATTACCTTCGCCGACAGCTCAGGTATTAAACGAACTCCGCCTGAAGTATGGCCCTCCAGCTATTGAGGAGTACCGGAACGAACCTCCAATCTCGAGTGCTGATATGGCTGATGCGGAAAAGCTATCTGCTGCCTATGGGGGACCCTGGCTAACTCCACAGGAAAAGCGCGTGCTTCAAATGGTCTATGGAGAAGGGAGGCACGTCGGTTTGTGCGCTAGGGAACTCCGCGTGACGTATCGCGGTTTCTTGCGTGCATTTGATGGCGTGTGTCAGAAGTTCCAGAGAATCATCAAAACGTACTTTGACAACGATGGTTGAGGTATATATACTGAACATACAATTTTTAGCCGACTTCCATTGCGATTTCGAGAGTTTTGCCACGGGGCAGCCTTTTTGCACCCGAAAGAAACGTAAGCCCAGTCAGAGATGACCGGGCTTTTTTGATGCCGGAATAAGTAGCGTCGAAATACATAACATTTGCAAAAATGCTAACCTCATGGTAGAATATTCACGTGTTCAACCAATAGAGGAGATCATGAAGCAAAGTGAATTTCTTCGGTGGCTTAAGTCGAGAGGCGTTGAGGTCACCCACGGAACCAGACACCTTCGCCTGAGAGTCCCGGGGAACCCAAAAACGCAAACCATGCCTCGACACCCCGGCGCAGAGATGAATGAAAGTATCCGCAAGGACATCATTCGCGATCTTGGCCTGAAGGAAGTCTCTAAGAAATAAAACACACCCCCGCCTTAGCCGGCGGGGCTTGCTGCATGATCGTATGTCTGACAAATGTCAAATTTCGATTTTCCATGCCGCTTTGAAAAGCTTAAGGACGGCACTGAGATTGTTCGTTGCCGGGATCTGCCCGAACTTCTGTCATATTCCGTGGATGGCGAGCCTCTTGAAAATTGGGCCCGTTATGCCGTCGAGGATTGTGTCGAGTTCCGTATTAAAGATGGAGAACTTATTCCGGAGGCGTCACCTGCGCTTCCCGGTGAATATGTTGTTCATCTGAGCGCAAATCAGGTTGCAAAAATTCTGCTTTCAAATGCGATGGCGCGCGATGGTGTTTCTCGCGTCGAACTCGCTAAGAAGGCCGAACTGAAGCTTCCTGAAGTGACGCGGATTCTCGACGTTCGCCATCCTACGAAGATCGACCGTATTGAGGCCACTCTTCGGTCACTCGGCCATAGGCTTCAGCTGTCGATTGCCTAAAATCAAACCAGGACCGAACCAGCTTTTCACTTTGCTTCACTGGTTCCGGGTCCTGAGCACAAGGGCTTCTCTCCGGAGAGGCCCTTTTCTTTTTGGGGTAGGACGATGCCTGAAGTTCCACAAAAGAAAAGGAGGTGCTATGGCATCAAAACCGAACGCCTCCAAGGGCGGAAGACCATCAACCTATACGCCGGAGCTTGCGGAGAGAATCTGTGATTTGATTCGTGAAGGCAAGTCAGAGCGTCAGATTTGCAAGATGCCTGGCATGCCGGATGCGGTAACTCTTCGCAGATGGAAAGACACCAATCCAGAGTTTTGCACTCAGTCCGCGCGCGCGCGCGAAGCAAGCGCCGAGAAGTTCAACGATGAATTGCTTGAGCTTCAAGCAAATTTGAACAATGAACTGCAGACGCGATTGCTGAACGGCGATGACTTTCCGAAGGGAACTGTTGAAGCCTTCAAGGTGCTGATGCAGGAGAAGGCTCGCCAGATTTCGTGGCGTGATGATTCGCGCTACGGCGATCGCAAGACCGTGAAGATTCAGAGCGACACGCCTGATCTTTCCACGATCGACATGGAAAAGCTCAAGGCCGCAAGAGAGTTGCTGTATGACGAGACTCCCGACACTGATCGAACTTGATCAGGAGATTGCGCGGCGCAGCCTGTCCGAGTTCTGCAAGATGGCATGGCACGTGCTCGAGCCTGCTACACCGATCAAGTGGGGGTGGGCGCTCGATGCAATGTGCGAGCATCTCGAGGCAGTGCATAACGGCCAGATCAAGCGCCTTCTGATGAACGTTCCGCCGGGCATGATGAAATCACTGCTCACTGGCGTCTTCTTTCCTGCTTGGGAATGGGGCGCAGGCGGAAATCCTTCTCTGCGATATCTGACAACTGCGCATAAGGAAGACCTCGCAATCCGAGACAACCTGAAGTGTCGACGCTTGATCTCCTCCGATTGGTATCAGGAGCGATGGAGCGTCGAACTGTGCGGCGACCAGAACGCAAAGAAGAAGTTCGAAAACACGGCTACTGGCTTTCGTGAGTCTATGGCTTTCCGAAGCCTCACTGGCTCTCGAGGCGACCGCATCATCATCGACGACCCGCTGAGCGTAGACGACGCCTTTTCAGAAGCCGCGCTCTCCGCTGCGGAGCAGACCTTCCTAGAGGCCGTTCCGTCCCGTGTGAACAACCAGGACTCGGCGATCATCGTCATCATGCAAAGGTTGCACGAGCGCGATACGGCCGGGATCATCCTGAGCCGCCAGCTGGGCTATGAGCACCTGATGCTCCCAATGCGCTTCGAGCCGGAGCGCCGGTGCGCGACATGCATCGGCTTCACGGACCCGCGCACTGAGGACGGAGAGCTACTCTTCCCGGAGCGCTTCTCCGAAGCGCAAGTCTCCGAGATGGAGCGAACGATGGGCTCTTTCGCGACGGCCGGCCAGCTTCAGCAGAGACCGATGCCGCGCGGCGGTGGGCTCTTCAAGTCCGACTGGATTCAGCACTGGGACAAGCTCCCGGAGCGCTTCGACGCGGCCGTTATCTCGTGGGATATGACTTTTAAAGAGTCCGCGACATCCGACTTCGTGGTCGGGCAGGTGTGGGGACGAAAGGACGGCGCTTTCTACCTCGTCGACCAGTTCCGGGGACGCTGGGACTTTGTGAAGTCGCTCGAGCAGTTCGTAGCGGCCGCGAGGAAGTACCCGCGGATCACCCGAAAGCTCATCGAGGACAAGGCGAACGGCCCGGCGATCATCAGCGCGCTCAAAAGGAAAGTGACCGGCATCATCCCGATCACTCCGAAAGAGAGCAAGGAAGCCCGAGCGAACGCGGTAACGACGCTCTGGGAGGCCCGGAACGTCTACCTGCCGCCTCCGGACCGCTATCCGTGGGTGGCGCAGGACTTCATTCCTGAGCTCCTCGCATTTCCGTCAGGTGCTCACGATGACACCATCGACGCGATGAGCCAGGCATTGAATGACCTGAATCGCCACTCTGGACTGCACATCGACCCGACAAATCTCGCCTACCTTGCCCAGCGCTAGGCGGCTCAAAATGAAGCCCCGCGGCGCGACCAGTACCCGGGGCTTTGACGACTGAATAAGCAGGCACTTGCAATGACCAAGACCAAGACCAAGAAAAAGGCAAAGACTGAGGCCCGGGCCGATAAGCGCTCCGGCATCCTCGATCAGGCCCGCCGCGCCGCCCTAATGGAAGAGCTCGGCGCTCAGCTCTACGCCCCTCCGCTAGCTGCCAAGGTCTTCGAGACCGAAGAAAAGGTCCGCGAGCGCTTCGCCCTCCCGGTTACGCTCGGCACGACCGAAGAGGTCCGGCTGGCGCAGGACGCTGAGCTTGCCGATACCGGGCTGTACTCGACGATTTACAAGTCCCTGCAGCAGCACGGCTATGAGCTCGGACAGTATCCGACGACGTCGTTCATCGGCTACGGCACCCTACAGCAGATCGCTCAAAATGGCATGATCCGCGCCTGCGTGCAGACCGTCTCCGACGACATCACGCGCGAGTGGATCCAGATCACCGGCTCCGACGATGGCGAGAAGGTGGACGAGCTTCAGAAGCTTCAGGAGAAAAAGTATCACCTCCGGGGGCTCTTTCACGAGGCCGCAACAATCACCGGGTACATGGGCGGCGCCTTCATCTTTATCGATACCGGCGAAGAGAAGACTGAACTTCCTCTCCGCATCAATGATGCCTCGGCCGAGCTGGTGAAGGGCGGAACGCTCCGCTTCGTCGTGGTCGATCCGGTCAGCGTGTCGCCCGGCGACTACAACTCCTCCAATCCGCTTAAGGCCGATTACATGAGGCCGAAGTGGTATTGGGTGCTCGGCCAGCGCGTCCATGCTTCGCGCATGATCCCGCTCTACGACAACCCCCCGCCGACGCTTCTCCGGCCCGCATACAACTTCCTTGGAATCCCGCAGGCGCAAATTCTCTGGGACTACGTGATGCACTGGAACCAATGCAGGGTGTACACGGCGGACCTCGTCAGGAAGGTCTCGCTTCTGGTCTTTCAGACGAGCACGGACGACATCTTCAACTCGCCGAACGGCCTGCAGCTCTTCGACATCCGCATGAAGGCCCTGCAAAGGTATCGCGACAACTCCTCCGTCTTCGTCTGCGACAAGGACGCGGAGGCCGTGATGAACGTCCAGACGTCCATCGCCGGATGCACGGACGTTGTCCGGCAGTCGCTCGAGATGATCGCGGCGCTCAATCGGACCCCGGCCGTCAAGCTCTTGGGCATCAGCCCGAGCGGCTTCAACGCGACCGGCGAGTCGGATATCCGCAACTACTACGACTACATCAAATCGAAGCAGGAACTCCGGCGCGACGCGATCATGACATGCCTGAAGGCGATCGAGCTCGTCGAGTTCGGCACCATCGATGCGGACCTCTCCTTCGACTTCAACCCGCTTAGCAAAGAAGACGAGAACGCCGCCGCGATGACGGCTCAGTCTCGGGCTGGCATGCTGGCGACGCTCGCTCAGATGCAGGCCATCAGCGCTGAAGAGGTGCGAAAGGCCGTCAAGACCGAGCCTGTCATGCACTTGGGCTTTCTCTCTGATGAGCCCCCGGACGGCGATCCAGAGGACTTCCAAGGCCTTCTCGACTCGCTCCAGAGCGCGACGGCGGCGATCAAAGCGCCAGAGGCGCCGCAGGCGAATCCGCCCGACGAGTCTCGACAGCTTCTGCAGTCGCTAGGGGGTGTAAGTGGCTAAGCCGAAGACGATCGCGGCCATCGAGCCGAATGCGGGGCTCCGGGCGGCGCTTCAGAAGAAGATCGCAAAGCTCGTCCGGGCCCGCACGCGGGCCGCGGCGGCGGAGCTCTTCGAGGACCTCATCGCCTCCGGCCTGGTGGGCGAAGAAAGCCGCCTCGCGCAGGATGCGAAACCCACGGTCAAGGACTTCAAGGCCGTCGATCTGGAGAAGGCCTCGAAGCATGCCGACACTGCGTATGCAGAGCGACTCGCTCGTTGGATGATCCACACGGGCGAGGACGCAAAGGCGGTTTCTAAATGGTTTGTCCGCACGACGGCGCAGCGCATTACCGCGAGCCAGCGCCGTGCGCTGATTCGTGCGGGCATCTCCCCTGAGCTCATCAAGAACCGCTGGACGGTTCCGGTCGTCAAGAACCGGTACATCTCTCCAGCGGCCGCGCAGGAGATGCCGAAGCTCATCGACGACATGACGGCCCTCATCACGAAGATGCAAGCCGACGATCTGGAGCGCCTTCGCGGGGCCCTTGACGCGGGGCTGAGCGGCGGAAAGACGATCGGAGACATCGAAGAGATACTTCGGCAGTCGGACGGCTTCACGGAAGCCCGGGCCAAGCGTGTAGCACTCGACCAGTCCGTAAAGGTGAATCAGGGGCTCCAGCGGGCCAATGCGCAGGGCCTCGGCGCCAAAACCGGCATTTGGGTGCATGTGCCAGGCATGTACAGCTCGCGCCAGACGCACAAAGCGATGGACGGTAAGCGCTTCAATCTCGACGAGGGACTTTACGACCCCGCGGTTGGGAGGAAGGTCATGACCGGTGAGCTTCCGTTCTGCCGATGCGTGTTCAGACTCGATATTGACGAATTGCTGAAATGATTCATGAAAGACTTGCCCTAGACGCGCAAAGCGTGCGCCGGTACGACAATAACGGCAACCTTCACGTCGCGGTCTCGCACCTCACGAAAGCGCAAGTTCGGCCCTACTACGGGTCCGAGATCATCGGGTGGCAGAGGCTCAAGCTCGAGCCGACCAAGGTTTACTACGGCTACGCGCCGCCCGAAGAGCTTTCGAAGCCAGAGACGGTCGAGAGCACGAATGGCATCCCGATCCAGCTCGATCATCACCCGGACTACGCGGACGACCCTCAGCTCAAGACGAGGGTCGGTAGCACCGGGACGGACGGCGCCTTCCGCGAGCCGTATCTGGACAACTCTCTGCATATCACCGTGGAGAACGCCATCCGGCGGATCCTAGACGGATCAATGCGTGAGCTATCCCTCGCGTACTCCTACACCCCCGACTTCACCTCGGGGAAGACGCCTGAGGGCGATCCGTACGATTTTATTATGCGCGACATTTCCGCCAACCACGTCGCGCTAGTGGAGCAGGGACGCGCTGGGCGCGATGTGTTGGTGCAAGATAGTCAACTTAAAGAGGTAGGTCCTATGGACGACAAGGAAAAGACGACCCCCGCCACTGATGGCGATCCGGCCGTCGAAAAGAAGGAAGTGGCCCTCGCGCGAGCCATCGGCGAAGCAGCGAAGGGGATCGAAGACCTGCACACGCAGGATCAGGAGGGAAACGTGATCGACAAGCCCGCAGAAGACGAGCCCGTCGCTGAAGATGAGGACAAGGACGCCGCCATCAGGCGCATCCTTGACGACATGGTCGAAAAGGGGCTCAAGCCCGAAGACGCGAGGTCGTTCCTCGGTGCTCTCAAGGACCTCGCCTACAACCCGGACGAGGCTCAGGACGGCGATGAGGACATGGCGGAAGGCGCCGACGACGAGCTCGAACAGGCCGATGGTGCCGAGCCGGACGACTGCGAGCAGATCGTTCAGGACGGGCTCAAGGCTTGCGGCTACGACGCCGAGCCGGAAGAGCTTCAGCGCGCTTTTGCTGAGGGCGTCCGCTACGGCGAAAAGAAGGAGAAGGCCGAGCCTGAGAAGCTCGACCGCGAGCACGAGCGCGAAGGCGAAGAGCGCGACGCCGAGGGTTCGGCCAAGCGCATCGAGCGCCGCATCATGAATCGCTTCGCGGCGATGGACGAGTGCGCCAAAACGCTTGGCAAGGTCCGCGCGAACGCGTACGACTCCGCCGAGAGCGTCTACCTGGCCGCCCTCCGGCAGGAAGGCGTGAACACGAAGGGCGTCTCCCCGCAGGCCGCCCGCGCCGCTTACCGCGCGTTCATGGCGGGCAAGAGTCGCGCTCGCAAGGGCTCTTTCGCTCAGGACTCCGCGTCCAGGCAGAAGAGCAACCTCCTCGTCACCAAGCTCTCTCAGATCAAGAAGGGGTACTAATCATGGGCTTTCAGGCAGCTGTTAAGACTGATCCGGCCATCGGCATTCCGGGGCAGGAGGTCAATCCTCGTCAGGCCGTCTACACGGCCTTCAACTTCGTCTCGGACGGCACGGTCCCGGCGGGCGGATTCGCTTTCGCCGTCGCTCTGAACGGCACCTCCCAGACCGAGCAGAACGTCCTCTCGGCCAAGGCTGAGGCCGGTGCGAAGCCGGTCGGATTCGTGGAGCGCGACGTCATCGCGACGATCCCGGCGCCTACCGACGACGCAACGCAGGTCTACCCGAAGGGCACGTGCCCCCCGGTCGCCATTCGCGGCCAGTTCTACGCCATCGCGACGGGCGCGGCTACGGAGGGCCAGTCGGTCCTCTGCGACCCGACGACGGGCAAGGTCACCTATGGCACGGCTGGTGCGACGAATGACACCGGCTGGACGGTCGTCTTCCCCCGCGGCGTCAAGACGATCGCCGAGGGCGACACGGTGATCTATCAGAACTTCGGCGTGGACAAGGCCGCCTAACTTGGAGAGATAAATGAGTTTTGATCTTGACTTTGCAAAGTCGCGCGGCATCTCTGCTCCGCATGCCGTCGGCTTTATGCCTTTCGAGGAAAAGGACGGGCACATCGTCCTTAAGGACATTGACCTCCGCCAGCTCGCGCAGGACGCGGCGCTCTCGACGCAGCCGAACGTGGGCGCCCCCGCGGCTCTTTATACGTACCTCGACCCGCGCATCATCGAGGTGCTCTTCGGCGTCACGAACGCGACGCGCTTCTTCACGAAGACCCTCGTTGGCTCGTGGACGCAGGACTATGCAGACTTCGCGGTTGAAGAGGTCGCCGGTCAGGTCTCGCCTTACAACGACTTCGCCAACGGGACGACGACGGACGTGAATTACAACTTCCCCGTCCGCCAGAACTTCCGCTACCAGACGACGATTAAGTACGGCGAGCTCGAGACGGCCAAGCTTGCGGAGGCGAAGGTCAATCTGCCCGCTCGTAAGCAGAATGCCGCCGCCCAGATCCTCGCCCGTGCTGAGAACAAGTTCCAGCTCTACGGCGTGGCCGGGATGGAGATCTACGGCATGCTCAATGACCCGAATATCCCGTCCACGATCGCTCCGATCTCCGTGAATGGGAATTCCACCTGGGCGACGAAGGTTGCGGCCGATCCGAACAACGCGGCAACGCTCGTCTTCAACGACGTCAACAAGCTTTGGCAGCAGCTGACGGCGCAGAACGGCGGCCATCTCGACATTGACGCTCCGATCGTCCTCGGTATCTCTAATAAGATGATCGGCTACCTCACGCAGCCGAACTCTTTCGGCAAGACGGCCAAGGCGATGCTGCTCGAGAACTACCCGAACATGGAGATCGTGCAGCTCCCCGAGCTGTCGACTGCTGCTGGCGAGATGCTCTATATGACGGTCCGCGAGCTGTACGGCGACGAGACCGGATGGGCGGCCTTCTCTATGGCTTATCAGCTCGGTCGCCTTGTGCCGCACGAGTCGTCCTTCACTCAGAAGGCCTCGGCTGGCACGTGGGGATGCGTCATCCGTAGGCCGAGCCTTGTGGCAACCCTTACGGGCATTTGACGATCTAGAGCAAAGAAAGGTAAGGGCTGCTAACCGCGGCTTTTTCTCTGCTCGGGAGGGGGGCTTCGGCCTCCCTCCTCTTTTTTGGGAACGAATACTATGGCTCGCAAAACCACTAAGACCGCTACGAATACGCTTGGCATCGTCGCCGATACCTCAGAACAGGAAGTCGCGAAGGCCTCCGGCGCCTCGGGGGACGACGTCATCTATATCGCGTGCGGCATGCCTCTCGGCATCATCTTCGACGATGTGGACAATGGGAACGGCGGCACGAAGGTCGTTGAATTTCCGGGCGTGAACCACGCCCTCCGCGGAAAGACGAAGGGCATTCTCCTCGGCCGCGGCAATGCCGTCCTCGTCTCCGTCGCGCGCAAGGACTGGGAAGACATCAAGCGCAAGCACGGAAAGGAGCGCGCCTTCACTGCCATGCCGCCGCTCCTTTGGGAGATGAGGTCTGAGAAGGACTTCAAGGCGCGGCGCGACGAGATCGCAGAAATGAAGACTGGCGTTGAGCCGGTCGATCCGAAGAGCGTTGGCGTTGAAGAAGTGAAGCGAAGCGAGGTCTAGAGATGGACGTAGAGCTTGACATTGAAGAGTTTCGTAAGTGGTTCCCGGGGTTGACGGAAGAGGCCATTTCCGATGCCGTGCTTGACGTGCTTTGGCAGCAGGTGTGCGCGCTCCTCGGAAACACGGACGCGACGAGCTTCGCGCCGTACGCCCCGGACGCGACGCCGCCAGTGCTCGAGCGCAAGGTCTTGCTCTACTACGCGCTCTGCCACTTCGCCACGCTCGCGACCCGGGGCGATCAGCCGGGCCGCGTCGCAAGCGCATCCGAAGGCTCCGTCTCGACGAGCTTCGACCTAATCAAGAGCGACTCGCAGACAGCGCAGTGGTGGACGCAGACTCCCTGCGGTGCGACCTATTGGATGATGACGATGAAGTACCGCCGAGGCGGCCGTCTTTACTTCTCCTCGCACTACCACCCCTGGGGCTGACATGGGCATGAAGCTGAATGCCGCGGGGCTCACGGCGCGCTTGGGCAAGCGCTATGCGGGGCTCGTCAACCCTGGCGTGAGCCACGTCGAGGTGGGCGTCGCCGACGCCAGCATCGCACCATATGCAACGTACGTCGAGTACGGCTGGGTGCAGCGCGTGACGGGGAAGCAGTCGCTTTTTCTGAGCAATGCGATCGGCAAGCCCGTCCCCCGTCGAGAAGACGGGAAGCCCAACTTTCAGGCGGCCGCCATCAAGCCGGGCATGGCGCTCGTCAATCCTCCCAGGCCTTTCCTGCGAGGCACGATGGCCGCCGAGGCGCCGAAGTGGCGCGAGACGGCGAAGAAGGCTCTGCACAAGACGCTGGACAAGGAAAAGGCGCTCGCCATTCTCGGCAGGCAGGCCGCAGATGACGTCCGCATGACGATCACGAGCGGCGGGACTAGCAAAGAAAAGTTCCCAGAGCGCTCGTCGCTCACGCTGGAGCTCTACCGGCAGAGGGCGGAATCCAAGGGCCGTAAGAGCAAGGGCGGCGGGAACCTTTCGACAGCGAAACCGCTCGTCTTGACGGGCAAGCTCCTCAACTCTATCGGGTATGAAGTGAAATGAGTTCAGACGCAGGATCTCTAGGAATGGCCTTCCGGTGCGGCGTCGCGTTTGCCGCCGGGGCCCGATTTTCAGTGGGGCTCCGCTTCGTTAGTGAAGACGAGGACCTGAAATACCGAACGGCAGACAACGGAAACGTCATCGCGATCAAGGATGGCGAGGTTGTCGGAGGCGCGGGGGCTAGCGTCGGGCCGGACAAGATCCCGTCCTTCGAGTTCTTCTCCGCATCGGAAGAGCAAAAAGGCGAAGGGTTCACCAAGAGGGTCCGACAGTATGTCGAGACCTACGTCAGGGACAAGGTGGAGGCACAGCGGCATCCGAAAGGAATGCCGGACGACTGCGAGCGCATAGTCATGGGGCCGAAGCAAATCCGAGAGCTGACGTCGTTGAAGACGCGAGCCCCTTCTATGAGCTTCTTGAAGTTCGGGTCTCGTAGATACAAAGAAGCCCCGCAGCGACGTCCCTGCTCCCGAAGCAGGGGCCTTGCGGGGCCATCAACGGAGGCTCAACACCATCCGGCTATCTTTGTTGAGAACAACTTACATCAAAAGATCACTTGAGTAAAGAGGTTTCCGGCATGGGACTGAATCTTCATCGCATCGTACGGGGCGCGATCAACGCCGCGCACCCGGATGAGGAGGTGCAGATCATGCACTCCGAAGGGTCCGTCCCGGACGAGCAAGGCTTTGCCAGGCCGCTGTTCTCCCGCATCACGGGGGTTATGGCTCAGGTGCAGAGCGAGGGAGACGCCGCGCTCTTCCACGCGGACAAGGCGGGCGCGAACTCGATTGTTAGGAGGTTCTACCTCTTCACTCCGAAGGCCTTCGCCGATCAGCCGGCCGGCATCTTCCGGCCGCTATCTCGCGCGGGTGACTACATCATCCGCAAGGACGGGACGGTCTGGGCTGTCGACGCGGTCATTGACAACTTCGCGGGTGTGAACTGGTTGTGCGTCCGCGCGACGCTACAGGTCCAGCCGCCAAAGGGGATTGAATGGGCATGATGATGCAAAGCCCGCCGACGACTGCGGAGCTTCTCTCGTATGCGTCCGTCTACAAAGCGGTCCGCGACTTTGAGATCCTCGTCATGCAGCCGCCGATCGAAGCTAGCCATGTGCTAGCGGGTAATCAGAATAACATTACTCTGCCGCCCGACCGAGAGTACGTAATCAACTCAGTCGTGAGTCATCGAGAGATCGGCACGCCCGTCGAGTCATACGAGTGGGATGAGGAGGCGCAGGCGATGCGCGTCGTGATCTCCCGCCTGGTCGAGATGGTGATGCAGGTCGACGCCTACAGCGATGCAGTGGAGACGGCCCGCATGAGGGCGGAGTGTGTGGCGACGGTGGCGAGGTCCACGCCAGCGTGCGACTTCTTCCGGAAGTACGGCATTTCGTCGCTCTATGCGGACGACGTGAGGAATACAACGACTGTTGTCGACGAGGATCAGTTTGTCCAGCGCTGGACGACGTCACTGCACTTGACCTACACGCACAAGGTCCGGCTCGACGTGGATAGCATCAGCGCGGTCACCGTCGGCGTGCAGAACGTCGACGTCCGTTTCCCGCAAAACTAACTTTTTTACGGACCGCCATGCGCGGCCATCATTGGAGGAATCATGTCACTTCCTGCTTCGCGGATCGTCCAGGTGAGTCCGCGCGTCATCAGCGGCGGCGCCAAAGATCTGGAAACGAACGGCTTGCTCTTCACGAAGAGCGCGCTCCTTCCGGCCGACCAGCTCGCCATGGCCTTCTCTTCGGCTTCTGCGGTCTCCGCGCTCTTCGGCCCCGAAGCTGAGGAGACGAAGTTCGCTCAGCAGTATTTCACCGGCGTGCAGAATCAGCAGTCGACGCCGAAGAGCCTCGTCATCGCCCGCCGCGTCGACGAAGCGGTTGCGGCGTGGATCCGCGGTGGCAAGCTGGGCGTCACGCTCGCAAAGCTCAAGGCCGTCACTGACGGCGCGCTCAAGATCACGGTTGACGGCGTCGAGAAGACGGCGGCGGCCGTTGACCTCTCCGGAGCCGCCTCGCTTTCCGCTGTCGCGCAGACGGTCGCGACGGCCATTACGGGCGTGACCGGATCCTACGATAGCAACACGAACTCCTTTACCTTCACGTCTTCGACGACGGGTGCGGACTCGACGATCGGCTACGCCTCCGCGGGCGACAGCGGCACGGATCTCAGCGCGATGCTTGGCCTCACGCAGGCTGGCGGAGCGGTGCTCTCTCAGGGCGCCGCCGCCATGAACGAAAAGGCGAATCTCGACGCGGTCTGCGAAGTCACGCGGAACTGGGTCGGCTTCACGACGCTCTGGCAGGGGGATCTCGAAGAGATCGAGGCCCTCGCCGCGTGGGCGGACGTCTATGACGACTTCGTCTACTTCCCCTGGTCGAGCGACGAAAAGCTCACGAACGCCCTAACGGCGTCCTCGAGCCCGCTCGCGCAGATCGTGGACAAGTATGACGTGGTCGCTCCGCTCTACTCCCCCGACTGGCGCCTCGCCGCTATGGCGATGGCCTGCGGCGCCTCCATCGCGTGGACCAGAACTCAGGGCATGAAGACGTGGTTCGCCAAGTACGCCTCCGGAATCGCGCCGAACGTCTTGGACGAAGCCTCCGCCGACGCCCTCGAAGCGAACCGCATCAACTTCGTCGGCAAGTACGCGACGCGGAACGATAATTTCCAGTTCTTCAACCGCGGCACGCTCTCGAGCGACTATTACGGCTTTGTTGACGTGCTATACGGAAGCATTTTTCTGCGCTCTGCAATCCAGACGAGCTGCATGAGCGGCTTCAAGAGCATCAATCGCGTCCCGTACAACGCCCGCGGCGAGGCGCTGATCCGTGCGTGGTGCCAGGATCCGATCAATCGGTGCCTTGACAGCGGCGTCATCGATGCGGGGCTCGAGCTCAATGAGTCTCAGCAGGCGCAGATCATGCAGGAGCTCGGTGACGACGGGCAGGACGCTATTCAGGCCATCGTTTCGAAGGGCTACTGGATCGGCGTGGACCTCCCGGACGCGGCCGGTCGCGCGAATCGCGAGGCGCCGAATGTGACGATCCTGTATGCGTACGCAGGCGCTGTCCAGAGTCTGCAGTGCGCCGCGACCACCGTGATCTAATATCGCGAAATCGGTGAAAATTCATAGGCCCCGGCTTCGGTCGGGGTCTATCTTTTGAGAGTGAAAAATGGCAACTTCAAACTTCGACGTGACCTCTGCGAATGCGCAGCTCGTCTTGACGGTCGATCAGCTCTTCCCGAGCGGCATCGAGCTTCAGCACTTCAGCGCAGACGGCATCTTCTCGAGCGACGCGATCGAGATGACGGAAACCCGCCGCTCGGTGGACGGCCGCATGGTCGCGGGCGTCATCAAGAACATCTCGAGCGTCTCGATCGTGCTCGAAGCGGCTTCGCCTTCGGTCGCTAGTCTCGAGTACCTGCGCGACTGCATGGAAGCGAACAACACGCCGTACGAATGCACGCTGACGTGCTTCATCCCGTCGCTCGGCGTCACGCGAACCTTCGTCAAGGGCGTGCTCAAGAGCGCGCCTCCGATCAGCGCCGCCCAGCGCACCATGCAGCCCACGCAGTGGGGCTTCGACTTCGAGCGCGTGCAGTAAGGAGCTGAGATGGACGAGATCAAGATCCAAGACGGCGCGACCGAAAAGCGCTTCACCATCACGAAGATGAGCGCGTATCAGGCGGAGCAGTGGCTCTACCGCGCGGCTTTCGCACTTGGGCGCGGTGTGGACGACATCCAGCAGGTTTTCAGCGGCGATCCGCAGACGCTTCTGCGCTCGATCCTGAGCGTGCCCTATGAGAGTGCAAAGCCGCTCCTCGACGACCTGCTCTCCTGCTGCACCCTTGTGCAGGGCAACGCCCTTCGTCGGCTGACGTCGGCTGAGGCGTGCTCGGCGATCGAGAGCCCGCTCACGCTCACGAAACTCCGTGTTGAATCCCTGAAGGCCAACTTCGGTTTTTTCTTCGATGGAGACGCCTTGAGCTCCCTTATGCCGCAAAGTACCGAAACGCCTGCCTAAAAGTAACTGGCGTTGCGGGCTTTGCCAATGTCCCGCGGGTCTGCGGCGCGCTCATCGCCGCGGACCTCGCGAGCATGGTGGATCTTAAGGAGCGGCTGACGCTCGAGGAGGCCTATGAGCTTCTGGAGGTCTTGGAAGTCCGCAATTACCACTCGTGGCTCGCCGCCCAGAGGCTAGAGAAAGAAAATGGCTAACGCTATCGACAAACTTGTTATCTCGCTAGGCTTTGACAGCGTCGAGCTCAACGAAGGCCTGCGCAAGGCCTCCGGCGCGATCGCCGACTTCGGCAAGCGCGTGGAGCTCGACGGCCGCGCGCTGGACCGCCTCGCGGCGACGGCTTCGAAGACGGGCCTGATGATGGGCGGCGTCTCGGACGAGGTGGCTGAGCGCGTCATGTCGATCGGCACGGCCGGACAAAAGACCTCGCTTGTCATGGGCCGGGCGATGGACGGCATCTCCGCTCGTGTCGGCAAGGTTGGGGCGCTTCTGAAGACCGCCCTGGGGCCCGTGCTCGCAGTCTTCGCGGGCGGGAAGATCTTCAGCGGCCTCTCGCAGATGGGCGAGAGCCTCGACGTGCTGAGCGAGCGCACGGGCGTCGCCGTGGACAAAATCGACGCATGGGCCAAGGCGAACCGGGACGCAGGTGGCTCTGAGGAGGCTTTCAAGTCCGCGCTCGAGAACTGGACGGTCGAGAAGGGCCGCTCTGCAGACGACTTCTTCCGCATGGGTGAGGCCGTCAAGGGCATGAGCCAGCAGCAGGCCGCCTACTTTATGCGGGCGATGGGCCTGAGCCAAGACGCCGCGGCGGTCTTCACGAAGTTCACGGACAAGGCGTCGTCCGCCGCCAAGGCCTACGAAGGCATGGCGATGACCAGCGAGCAGGCCAAGGCCGCGCGCGAGATGAACATCCGCTGGCGCCAGTTCACCGATCAGGCGCAGGCCCTCGGGAATGTGCTTGGGGTGACGGTACTCCCGGTCGTGAACCGCGTTCTCAAGGTGCTCGGCGACGGCGTGGCCTTCCTGAGGGAGCACAGCAAGGGCGTGAAGCTGATCCTCGCCGGGCTGGGGGCGGTGCTCGCCGTCACTTACGGCCGGTCGATCATCCAGGCGATCGCGACAACCTCGACTTTCTTCAAGACGCTGAAGGCCGGTCAAGGCGTCATGGCGGCGCTCAATGCGACGATGCTCGCGAATCCCGTCGCGGCGCTCGTGGCAGGCGTCCTCGCGCTCTGCCTTGCCCTCGACGACCTGCTCGCCTTCCTTGACGGCGGGAACTCCCTTCTCGGGAAGTTCCTGAGCTTCATCGGCTTTTCTGATAAGCAGATCGACGCCTTCCGAAAGAGCCTGCTGAACTTCTTGCAAGTGCTCGGCGGCATCCCGGAGAAGATCGTCGGGGCGATCCAGTCCGCTTGGGACGGCGTCAAGGATTTCGGCAAGTGGGTCGGCGGCCTCTTTGACGGCGTCGACTTTTCGGGGGTCGGCAAGGCCCTTTCGGTGGGGATCCTGCTGCCGCTGAAGGTGATCGGGAAAGGCATCGTCGCGGTATTCGACGGCCTGGAGGTCTTCTTTACCGATCTGCCAACGAAGATAGCTAAGGGCATCCCCAAGGCGCTATCTTCGCTTTCCGGGCTTTCTGATGAAGTCGGCGCCGCCTTTATCAGGGCCTTCCACTCGGCCATCGATTGGGCGAAGAAGGCGTTTAAGGCGCTTGTTGGTTTGATCGGCAAGTGGGTCGCGAATGCACTCAATATCGGCGGCAAAGTGAAAGGGGTCGTAAGCGGAGCTGTTGATAGCGTTACGGACGGCGTGAAAAACGCCATGGGCGGTATCGCGGACATTTTAGGCTTCGACGCAAAAGGAAAGCCGAAAGAGGCATCAGCTCCGGCGCAGGACCCCAGCGGGAAGCCTGCGCCGGATGGTGGAGCCGCGGACGGCATCAAGGACCGTGTGAAGGGCGTCTTTGGCGGCATCGCGAGCTTCTTCAGGGGTGGCGACGAAGCCAAGGCGCCCGCGGCGGATGCGTGGGACTGGGGCCGATACGCCTCTGCGCCGACTCAGGCGGCGGCGGGGGCTATCGCGGCATCGCAGGCGAAGACCTCGCAGGCTCCGGCCGTGGCGAATCAAATGGAAATGAACGTCGTGAACAACATCCAGACGAACGGCAGTCCGGAAGACGTGGGCAAGGCCGTCGGCGGGGCGATGGACAACGCCCTTAGCCGCCGCAACAGGATGCTGGTCGCGGCGCAGTCCGGCGTGATTTCAAAGTGAGGTGAGGATGGCTGAAGTGTGGGCTGTCATCGATGACAGCGGAAACCCATTCTGCGGATATACGGCGCTCGACGGGTTCGAGGACAACTCGGCCGCCACGGTGCCGACGGAACCGCAGGAAAACGGGGCGCTCTACGCCTACGACAAGGTGCCGAACCCTTCCGAGTGCTCGGTGAGCCTTCTCTTCTCGGGGGACTTCCTCGCGCAGCAGGAGGCCGTGACGAAGCTTGAGGCGTACCGTCTCGGCACGCAGCTCTTCCGCATCCTAACGCCGAGCAAGGTCTACTCCCGCATGGCGCTTGTCTCCTACGGCTACTCTCGATCCGCGGTGAATGGCGCGAACGCGCTCGAAATTCACTGCGACTTCCGCGAGATCGTGTCGGCGCAGGTTGGCGGCGCGACGGTCGTCTGGTCTCCGAAGAGCGCGAATGACGCGGGGAAGACTCAGACCGGGAAAGTGCAAGGGGAAAAAAGACAAGGCATTGTCGCCGACTTGGTGAGTCCGAAATGATTGAAATTCCTCTTCAGAAACTGCCCCATCAGGAGTTCTCGATCGTGCTCGATGGGCAGAACTGCGTGCTCGAGCTCCGGCAGATGGGCTCCTTTCTGTACCTCACGCTGACGGCGGATGAGGTGAAGATCTGCGACTCGCACGCATGCCAGTCCGGGGAGCCGATCCCGGTGTGGAATACCCCGCTCTTCTCCGGGCGGCTCTTCTTTCAGGACGGCAACGGCAAGCTCAAGGCGCCGCAGTACGACGGACTCAGCGATCGATACACTCTCTACTACGTGACGGCAGAAGAATGGCAGGAACTTACAGCCTAAAGGACATCAGGGTTTCGATCACGCTAGACAAGGGTGGCGCTAATAATCAATTCGTCTTTCAGGGCTTCGCGACGAACGTCAGCCTCTCGAAGACGGGCGGCGTGGACTTTGCGACGGCCCAGGTCGAGATCTATGGCCTCACGCTTCCGGTCATGGGCCAGCTCACAACGCTTGCCTTCAAGCCCCTGGATCGCCTCTGGAATGCAATCGAGATCGCGGCTGGGGAGCGGGGCAGTGACCTCCCGGTGATCTTCCGCGGGTGCGTGACGGTGGCCTATGCGGACCTCAACGGATCGTCCCCGGTGCTCAAGATCGAGGCGCAGGTTGGCGCCTATCCGCTACTCGAGCCGGCATCTACGGTGAGCATCAAGGGCACTCAGGACGCGGCGACCTTCATCCAGTCGCAAAGCGCGCAAGCGGGCTTTGACTTTCAAAATGACGGCGTGAAGGGGACGCTCTCGGACACGACGATCTACGGCGACCCGATCACGAAGATCAGGACGGCTACCAACGCCATCGGGGCGGATGTCATCTTTGATGACGATAAGACGGTTCTGATCCCGAAGGACGGCGTGCGGCGCGCAGAGGGCGGCATCCCGCTCGTCTCAGCGGCGACTGGCATGATCGGGTATCCGGTCTTCACGAGCCAGGGCATCCAGTGCAAGACCTTCTTCCGGCCGGAGCTCCGCGTAGCCGCGGTCGTGAAGGTCGAGTCGATCGTCCCGCACGCGAGCGGAACGTGGAAGATCACGCAGCTCACGCACACCTTGAGCGCGCACAACCCGGGCTCGAGCACGTGGGAAACTTCTTTTGATGGCATGTGGCAGGGGGACTGATGACAGAAAGAACTCAGCCGCAAGGCGCCTTCGTATCTGGATCTCAGCTGAACGTCCTCGACTTTTTGATTCGGTCGATCGTCAAGGGCATGATAAATACGGCGATTCCGGTGCGAGTTGACGCAATCGAAAGGCCGGGCGATGGATCGGGCGCGGGGTATCTCTCCGCGACGCCTCTCGTGAAAATGCGGAGCGCGTCGGGCGAGGCCCTGGAGCCCGTCTCCATCCCGAAGCTGAGGTGGTTCCGGCTCCAGCATGGGACGGCGGCTCTCATCTGCGACCCGAAGCCGGGCGATGTCGGACTGGCGGTCTTCGCTCAGCAGGACGTCTCGACGCTCACGGGAGGGGCCTCGCCGCAACAGCCGGGGAGCTTCCGATGCTACGACATGAGCGATGGCTTCTACCTCGGGGGCTTCTGGGGGCAGACGCCGACGACTTTCGTGCGCATCGAGGACTCGGGAGATATCACGATCACGGCGCCGGAGACGGTCGTCGTGAACACGAACGCGAAGACGATCAACGCGACGTCGTCCTGCGACATAAACACTCAGCAGGCGACGATCAACACTCCCCAGACACACATCACGGGGAACGTGCAGATCGACGGGAACCTCTCCGTGAAGGGGCACATCTCCGGCTTGTCCGGGCTCTCGGTGAGCGGGGGCGGCGGCGCAAGCGTGACGGGTAGCCTCACGACGACCGGGGACGTTACGGCCGGAGGCATCAGCCTGCAAGGGCACGTGCATACCTGCCCAGACGGCGAGACGGGCACGCCTCACTAGGAGAAAGCATGACGCATACGGCCTACACGGCGGAGCTATCAGACGACTGGGATCTCACGGTGGACGGCAACGGGGATCTTTCGATGATCCGGGGCGCGCAGGCGATCTGTCAGAATGTCTGCAACGAAGGACGCCTCTTCTATCATGACGCGGTCTTCCGATGGGATCAGGGTATAAAGTGGTTTGAGGACCAGATCGCCCAGCCGATTCAGGAGGCCGTCACGACCGAGGATCTGCGCACGGCGGCGTCAAGCGTCCCGGGTGTGCTCACTGTGAACTCGGTGACGCTTAAGAAGCTGGATCCGGCGACAAGAACATTGAGCGCAGAGATCGAAATCACTACAGAAGAGGGCATGAATGGCCGAGCTGAAATTTGATCCACGGTCCGGCGTAGTCGTGCCGACGACCCAAGAGGTCCGCGACGATATCGCGTCTGGCCTGCAGGAGGCTTTCAAGACCAAAGACGGCGATCCCCCGCTGAACGTCGATCCGTCCTCCCCGATGGGGCAGGTCGCGGACATCATCACGACCGAGGCGGCGGCGAAGAACTCCGAAGTGGCCTTTCTGGCGAACCAATTGAACCCGCGCACGGCAACGGGCATCTGGCTCGACGCGCTCGCGGCGCTCTACGGCCTCACGCGGCACGTCTCCGAGCCGACCGTCGTCGTCTGCACCTGCACGGGCCTCCGGGGGACGGTGATCCCATACGGGGCGATCGTGCAGGATACTCAGGGCCATCAGCTCCGGCACAGCGTTGGCGGTGGCGTGACGATCCCGGACTCCGGCTCCGTCGAGACGACCTTTTCGGCCGTCGAGCACGGAGCTATCGAGATCGGACCGGGCACGGTGACGCAGATCGTAACCGTGATAGCGGGCTGGGATAGCGTGACGAACGCCGCCGCGGGCGTCACGGGCCGCGTCGCAGAGCCGGACGGCGAGCTGCTGAATCGCATGATCGAGAGCTATGCAGTCAACGCCAACGGGACCGTAGCGAACGTCCAGGCGAACCTCTCTGAGCTCGACGGCGTCCTCGACTGCGTGGTCCTCGAAAACTACACGAACCAGCCGCAACAGCAGTACGGCATCACCTTGACGGCGCACAGCATCGCGGTATGCATCGTGGGCGGCGACGACGAGGCCATCGCCGAGACGATCTTCCAGCGCAAGAGCGCCGGATGCGGGACGGTCGGAACGACGCAGGTGAACTACGTGGACACGGAGCACTTCAACGCCTCATACACGTACAACATCGTGAGGCCGACGGCGGTTGCTCTCAAGATCCAGGTGACTTTCTTCGCCGATAGTATGGACGCTGAGACTCAGTCGAAGGTCAAGAAAGCGCTCATCTCGGACTTCCTCGGCGAGCTCTCGAATCCGCGCGTGAAGCTGGCGACTACGGTCTACGCGAGCCGCTTCTATCGATGCATCCAGAGCGTCACGGACAGCCCGATCAATCAAATACTCCTCGGACTCAATAACAGGGGGCTGGCGACGTCCATCGATGTGCCCGCGGACGAAAGTCCTACGCTCAGCGAGGAGACCATTTCGCTAGTCTTCGGAGGCCGACATGGCTGATACTCAGACTTGGCAAGACATCCTCGACGTCGATGACGTGCGCGACGAGGCCGACTTCGCGGACATGACGACGGACGCCATTCAGTCTCAGTACGCGCACGCGAAGCGCATCCGTGGCGTCGCGGAGAAGGTTCGGCAGGAGATCGACGCAACACAAGATATGGTGGATTTGCACGGCATGGTCGCGGACATGCAGACCGCGCAGGGCGTCTATCTTGATTGGTGGGGTCAGCGCGTCGGCGTGGACCGCTATATCAAGGTCAAGGACGAATATGTCCGATTCGATGACGACTATTTTCGTTTCCTGTTGTTGTATCGCGCGGTCTGCAATGTGTTGGATTCGACGTGCGCCACGATGAATCGGACACTTTCTATGCTCACGAATACGAAAGTGTTTTGTGTTGACTATCAAGACATGACGATTTCATCGGTTGTCGTTATCGGCGCAATTAGTGATGCTATGTCGACCGTTCTTGCAACGTATGGGCTTTTAAATCGTCCGGCAGGTGTGCTTGCAAATTATTTGGTTATATATCCAAACGAAGAAATTTTTGGCTTTCAAGGGTCTGACCTTCTACCATTTAATCAAGGTGTTTTTAATCCCGGTCGTACAATTCAAGTGTAAACATAGCAATATAGTATAATTTCCATATCTTGTAATGCAGGAGGAAATCATGCTTAAGCTAGATTTGACAAATCAAAAGTTTGGCCGATTAACAGCCCTGTATGAGAATGGAAAAACCCAAGATGGTCGAATTTTGTGGCATTGTGTATGCGAGTGCGGAAACGAGACAAACGTTCAGGTTTCTTCACTACGTGGTGGAACAACAAGATCGTGCGGATGCCTGTATAGAGAAACACTTAAAACCATGAACAAAATTCACGGTTTTAATAAACACGGAAATCCAGAAAGAATTTATCGCGTTTGGCAAGCAATGAAAACTCGTTGCAAAAGTCAAAAGCACGCAGAATTTAACTTGTATGGTGGGCGAGGAATTGACGTATGCGACGAATGGAAATCCAGTTTTAAATCGTTTGCTGATTGGGCATTCTCGCATGGCTACAACGACGAATTGCAAATTGACAGAATCGACAATGACAAAGGGTATTTTCCTGAAAATTGTAGGTTTGTGACCAGAAAACAAAACTGCAATAACAGACGTAGCAGTCGTCGAGTTCTTTTCCGTGGAGAAATGAGAACGTCTTCTGAAATTTCCGATCTGACAGGAATCCCATACGACGTTATCTACCAACGAATTACAAAACTACATTGGTCTGGTGAAGACCTTGCCAAACCAAGTAGGCTTTTACCAAAACGGAAAAAAGCATAACCAAACAGCCTCGCGCAAGCGGGGCTTTTTTATTGGGCAAATTATGAGCAATTATCCGCAGTTTCTTTTGGCGTCGGCCTTTGCGGCTGATGGGGACAAGACTATCCCGCCGGCTGACTCGCAGACGGCAGGCACAGGGCGTTTTTCGCAGGCGAAGGGATGGACGGACGTCAATTCCAAGCCGATCGGAGAGGGCGGAATCCCGCCACGCCGAGATGATTTTAATGGGGCCTTTTATCTGCTCTCACAGCTTCTTGTGTTTTATCAGCAGGGCGGCATCATGCAATATACCGCCACGCTTGATTATGAGCCTGGAAACGAGGTTTTTAGCGCAGGTGTGAAGTATCGCTGTCTTGTGGCCAATGGGCCGGGGACTACCAAGGGCGTAGTTAACCCTTCTGCTGACAAAACTGTTTGGAGCAATCAGGACTTGCCCAGCGTTTTGGCCGGTCAGGTCACGCCGTTTTACAACTGCAAGCTAGGCGGCTCGGACGGCAGACGGCTCGTCCCGTGGGGCAGTACAGACGCGTATGAGTCTTACGTCATCTGCGACGGCGGCAGTGATGGCCGCGGCGGAAATGTGCCGAATCTCATAGACAGGTTTTTACTTCCGAGCAATGTGGCGGATGCAGGCAAGACCGGCGGCGGCTTAAGCCTTCAGGTGCCGGGGGTCACGGTCAACGGCACGGTCGGGGAAACGGTTTTGACGATTGATCAGATTCCGGCGCACTCGCACACCGGCTCTACGTCAACAACGGGAAGCCATGCGCACGGGCGCGGGACGATGGAGATTACAGGCGCGATCCCCGTTGACGATCACAAAATCCGTTATGTCGAGGGGGCTTTTTATCAAAACGGGTCCTATGCCAACTGCGACAACCGCGACTCGGAAAACTCTTCGCCTCGCGCTTCCTTTGCGGCCTCTAGAACGTGGACGGGATACACGTCATACGACGGAACCCACAGCCACAGCATGAATCTCAATAACACCGGTGGCGGCAAAGGGCACACGCACACAATCACCAGCTCTTCTGAGACGCAGACGCTCACGCTAGACCGCCCGCCGTTCTATCGTCTTGCCTATTTTGTCAAGTTGCCGGAGTAACGCCATGGCATCAAAAGAATTTCGTTTCCATTACGTCAAAACGCCGACCGGAGCAATAAGTGGGCAGTCTGTCCTTACGCAGACAGAGGACGCGATCAATGACCTCGGCGACTATATGTTCGAGGCTACGGGCGACGCGACCGAGGCGTTGAATAAGGCTACTGAAGCGCTCAACACGGCGAATACGGCTCAGCAAAATGCGGCCGAGGCGCTCTCTACTGCGAATTCTGCGATTGGTAAGGTCAACACCTTAACCGCGACCGTCAATTCGTTTGATGGTCGCATCAAAAAGGCTGAGAGCAACGCGGCTAATGCCGTCACTGCGGCGACTGAGGCATCTAATAATGCCTCTCAGGCAGTCACAACGGCCAATTCTGCGCTTAATACGGCTCAGCAGGCCGTCACGACGGCCAATGCCGCGAAGACGACGGCTCAGAATGCAAGCACTGCGGCTACTCAGGCCGTGGGCACGGCCGGCGCGGCGAATGCGACGGCGGAAGAGGCGAAGAAGATTGCTCGGCAGGCCGTGACCGACACGGACGGCATCCGCGAAGAAATCAATCAGAACATGGCCGTGATTACCGAGAAGGTGACCGAGGCCACGACTCAAGCGCAGAACGCGCAGAGCTTCGCCAGCCAAGCGAACAGCGCGCAGGGCCTCGCTCAGCAGTGGGCGACGAAGACCGACGGCATGGTGAACGGGGAGGACTACTCATCGAAGTACTACGCTCAGCAGGCGCAGACGTCGGCCACTTCCGCATCCGGCTCTGCTACAGCTGCCGCCGAGTCTCAGACCGCGGCCGCTTCAAGCGCGACGAGCGCGGAAGGATCGGCCACAGCGGCGTCGGAATCGGCCTCTGCCGCGTCCAGCTCTGCAACGGCGGCGCAAAGCTCTGCAACTGCCGCGCAGAACGCACAGACGGCGGCGGAGACGGCGAGGGATCAGGCTCAGGATGCGGCGGCGAAGAATACGCACGCCGTGCTGTACGACGCGCAGACCCTGAGCACTCAGCAGCAGACGCAAGTGCGGACGAACATCAACGCGCTGGGGAAGACAGAGAAGGCGGCTTCGGCGAAGGTCGCAGACTCAGTCGTTTGGGAGAACGTTTCCGGGAGGCCGGATCTATCTGCAGTAATTCCGCCCGGCACGATCATCCACTACGCCGGTCGCAAGGTCCCGAGCGGCTGGCTCATCTGCAACGGCGCGAATGTGAGCCGCAGGGACTACGCGGCCCTTTTCGCGGCTATCGGTACGATCTACGGTACCGGCGACGGGTCGACAACCTTTGGCCTGCCGAATTTGGACGGTCGCTTCCTTGAGGGCACGACATCGACTTCTTCGGTCGGCAATTACCGCTCAGCTGGGTTACCGAACATCACGGGAAGCTTTAATCCCGCTACGTGGAATACGTGGCCGACTGGTCGGGGAGCGTTTTATCCAACAGGAAAGGATGAATCTTGCTTTGAGGGAAGTCAATTCGGGGGTAGCCGAATTGTCTTCGACGCAAGCGGTTCGAATTCGCTGTACGGGGCTTCGAATTCCGTCCAACCGTCTTCAATGTCAGCACTCGTGCTTATCAAAACTTGATAAGGATGAGAGACGCCATCGCTGAGGGTTGAACGGTCGAGCTATTGCCGTACACGCCGGAACTTCTGCTGGCATAAAAGTCCGCGGCGCTGTTATACCGTTCGACGCCGCTATCGGCTCTGTAGGTCTTTGATGGCCCGTCTCCGGTTCGGCTAAAAGCGCCGGTGAAGTAGCGCCCATCGTTTGCTGCGCCCAAAATTGTGCCCGTGATGTTCGGAGACCATCCATGCAATAATTTGAGAACCACGAAGAGGGAGCACTCCATCTCCAAGCAAACCCGCCGGGCGCGGCGCAAGGGCTTAGCAGAATTCGCGACGAAAGCCGCGAACGGCCCTGCTTAATGCAGGTATGACAAAGCCCAGCGCTATCAACACTGGGCTTGTCGGTTTTGCAAGGAGACAGAGAGTGTCCAAACTCATCCTTGCTTCATGGGAGACTTTACCACAGGTCTCAATCATCTGGACCGGGGACATCAACTTTGATGGCCTCGCGCTGGCTCTGGTTGTCGCGCTGTGGCTCGTCCGCAAGAAGCTGTAAAGCGCAGGGGTCGTCTTTTCGGAGGCGGCCCCTCTTGCGGTCCGAACATCACAGGCAACTTGACCGACGTCGTGGGTGGTGCAAGCATGAGCTTCAATGGCGGAGCGCTAACAGGCGACATTACCGATACTCCCCGCGTTTTCGGTACGACAGGCAATGGACACTTTGCGAGCATCACCCTTCAGGCGAAACGCAGCAGTGACGCTTACGGCAATTCGACCACAGTTCAACCGGCCGCCTTGCGGTTACTGGCTATCGTCAAATTTTGATGAGTGCGAGAGCCCTGAGCGAATTCGGCTGCACATTGGAAGCAGCTCCATACTGAGCGTCCGACCAAGACGCATCGAGTTGGAGCTGCGGATACTGCTTCACAACATCGCCGTGAGCACCATGCTCACGAGTTCTAGATGTGTTGTCGCCCCGGAGAGCTCCAGTCGTGTATTCAATGGTTTCAGTTCCGTAGAACCATCCCGTACCCGTGATGTTCGGCCATTCAATTTGGCGTTTTCGGGGCTTGAGCGCGTTGCCTCTGCAGTGTGCCAAGCCCCACAGATCGGAAGCGCTATGGCTAAGGGTTGTCGCTGCGGCCATTGGGAAGCAGAGGCATCAGCCCGGCACTTCGGGCACAGTGCTCAAGGTAGTCGCTCCACGCCCGCATGACCGCTCGTCTCGCGTCGAGGTAATCGCTCCTTTGATAGGCGCGGGATACCTGAGAACCTGAGACGTGAGAGAGGCAGGCTTCGGCGACTTCGAAGGGTGTGCCCATGTCCGCCATCCAACAGCGGGCCATAGAGCGCAGGCCGTGGGCAACCAGTTTCCCGGCGAGCGTGGTCCCGTGCAGGTACTTGGCGAGGGCTTGGGAAGAGATGTGGGAGCCAGGGTCGCGCCCGGCGAAGACGTAGGAGCTTCTGGGGTGCGGGGAGAGGGTTGCTTCCTTGGTGAGGAGAAGGCGCATGAAAGGGGTCAAGGGGACACGGTGCAGGCGCCCCCTTTTCATCTCAGAGGCCGGGATGGAGAGGGTGTCGCCGTCGATCCACTCCTTCCGGAGCTTGGCGGTTTCTCCGGGCCGGAGCATGGAAGCGAGGGACCAAAGAAAGAGGGTTTGCGTGCGCATTGGAGCGCACTTGACTACTGCCAGCGCGTCCGGAAGAGATTGCCATGAGATCGACGGCATGGGTCTGACGATGGGGGCAGCGAAGACTCTGCTGATTCTGGCAACGGGGTTGTGAAGGATGTAACCGGCGCAGACGGCCAAATCCATGATCTCGCGCGTTCGCATCAGCACGCGTTTGAGTGTGGCTTGATGGCCTGCGGCTTCGATGTGCCGGACGGTCGCGATGATGAGGGGAGCGGTGATTTCGTCGAGCTGACGGCGACCGAGAGGGGCGATGACATAACGCTCAAGGCGGCGCTTTTCGTCCATGTAGGACACGATCCTGCCGCGCTTCAAGTTGCACCACAGGCGGAAGGCGTCTGAAAGGACGTATCCACGGGGCGGCTCCTGCCCTAACTCCTTCCGCTTTCTGCGGGCCAGTTGCCGGGCCTGCATCAGAGAAACCTCGGGCCATCGTCCGAGGCTCAGATCAGTAACCCTGCCTCCGTAGGAAATGCGGAGACACCAACTTTTGACCCCCGAGGGGTGAACCCGAAGGGTGAGGCCGTGGCTATCTGTCACGGTGTAACGCTTTTCACGCGGTCGCAAGGCCGCAATTTTTCTTGTAGAGAGGTTTTTCGACATGAAGCCCAATGAGATCAAAGAAATCCCGCACGTCGATGAGGACGGTTATTACGACGGCATGGTCACCTGCATGGCTGATGCGCGTGGAGCGCTCATGCTCGGCGCGGACTGCTATGACATCGCCGTCCCCGAAGACGACGGGCAGCATTTTTACAAGCTGTCTGCCGACAAAAATGGCTGGGTGGCGGAAGCTATTCCGCAAACGGTCGAGGAATGCGTCGGCATCGTGCTCGATCATCACAAACAGACGGAAAGAATTCACAAACTCCGCACGGTTTTCGATGAGCTCACGAAGGTCTCGGCGACCTATCGCCTTGTCCAAGACCCGGAGACGAACGCCCGCACGGTCGAAAAGATTCCGGAAACGACTGTTGAGGAAGTCCGCACCGAGAAGATGCGGGCCCTCGACTCAGCCTTTACGTCTTGGTATGAGGACGGCGCGACACTAAAGTCTTCTCTGGGCTTCGAAGCGGACTCGGACTCCCGTGCCATGCAGGACGTGAACGGCCTAGTCACGGCGGCGGAATCTTCGGCTGCCTTCGCGGACACGGAGAGCGGGGGCGGTCTGATCTTCATGGACGCTAACAACGTTGGGCATCAAGTCAGTATTGACCAGCTCAAGACTCTGCAGCTCGAAATTATTCAGGCTGGACAGGCAGCCTATCAGGAAAAGTGGAAGCTGCGCGACGCGATTGAAAAGGCGAAGACGAAAGAGGAGCTGGGAAAGATCGTCATCGCCTTCCATCCGGTTGACTTCTCTACGAAGTAATGTGGCGCTATCTGAAGCAGGTGCTCATCGCCTTTGATCAGCTCATCAATGCGCTCCTTGGCGGGTGGGCTGATGAGAGCCTCTCTGCGCACGCATGGCGACAGCACCTAGAAGGGAAACGAAATTGGCCGTATTTGCTCATCGATGCGATCTTGTTCTTCGATGGCAATCATTGCCGGACGAGCTATGAGAGTGAGCTAGAGCGGACCCAACTGCCGCCCAGCATGCGGGGCTAGGTATAATCGCCGCCAGCATGAAGCAAGGACGCGGCGCATAGCCTGTTCCTGCCTATCCACACCTACCGACGGCCGAGGCAAGGAATTCCCGGCGTATCGCCGGAGGATAGGCCCCCGCTAGGGGTGTAGAAGCGACAAAGCCCAGTGCGCTAACACCGGGCTGAGTCAATGATGCAAGGGGTGGTTATGCATGCCTTCACTCTTGCTTCGTGTCAGATTATGCCACACGACATCGTTGTGGTGACGGGCGACATCAATATTGATGGGCTCGTCATTGCCGTCATTATTGCGGCGTGGCTGATCGGCAAGAGGCGTTAAGCCGCAGGGGTCGTTCTTCTTCGGGAGTTCGGCCCCTCTTACTATCTGTCTGCTCAGGCCCGCCAATGCGCGGGCTTTTTTTATGGGTGAATTGATGCTCTATGTGAAATGGATATGTCTGTTGCCGCTGAGCTTCGTCATGGCGGTCGTTGGGAGGCTGCTCGCGCCGATCCTGCCGTTCTTCGCGAAGTCAGACGGCTATCTGCCCTCGTGGCTTTCGTGGTTTCAGACGCCTGACAACCCTCTTGATGGCGACAAAGGCCATTGGGAGCGCTGGCCGGGTACCTCGGCGTGGGCCACCTACAGACGACGGGTTGCGTGGCTTCTCCGGAACGTCTGCTACGGCTTCGATATCTCGGTGCTCGGACAGAAGACCTATCCGGGAGACCGGCTGGAAATGCTCGGCGAGGAGGGCGTCTCGGATCAGCCTTACGGAAGGTCCGGCTACTGGGTTAAACGCGTCTATCACGGCGAAAAGCTGGTCTGCTGGCACCTCTATGTCATCCGGCAGTGGAGCTTACTGCCGTCGAAGTGCCTGCGCATTTCAATGGGATGGAAGCTCTTCAGCTTTGATGGCTTGAAAGAAGAGATGCATCAGCTCACCTGCTACTGCAACCCCTTAAAAACCTTCAAACAATAATGAGGTCATTATGACTAAGGAAGAAGTTCTCGCCAAGCTCAAGGAGCTCGGTATCGACGTGAACGGCGCAACGGATGAAGTGATCCAGAAGGCGCAGGCGTGGCTTGAAGACCAGAAGGCACAGCTCGATACCGAGACGCGCCGCAAGGTCAGAGCCGCGTGGATCGCGATCTCGGTCGTTGCTCTCGTCGTCGGACTTGCGGTCGGCTGGTACGGCCGCATCCTGCTCGGGTGACGCAATGCACTCGCTTCTACCGGTAGGGACTGAGGCGGCGTGGATAAAGATAGGTGCGGTATTGGGGGTGATCTGGGGGGCGACGTTAGAGAGCGTTGCCCCCTTGGTCTATTGGTATCTGGCCTTCATGGCGGCCGACCTTCTCACCGGGATATGGGCCGCCTGCCGGACCGGGACTTTCAGCTCAAAGCGCCTTAGCTTTGGGATGGCGAAGAAGGGACTTGCCTTTTTCATCATCACTCTTGCGCACGGGATCGACGTGAGCTTCTGGTTCGTGCTCCACGACATGCCACTTTTTCAAAGCGTGACGCTCTGCGCCTATGCCTGCGGCGAATTCGGCTCGATCGTCGAAAACATCGAGCGGGCGGGTTTCGGAGATGCACTGCCTCCAGTCCTCAAGAAACTTTTCTTGTCGCTTGAGAAGCGCCTTGAGAATGCCGTGGACTCCAAGCTCGATCAGATCGGGCTTGATGATGAGGAGAAAGACAAGAAGACCAAATAGCAAAAGCCGCTCGGGAGCGAACCGGGCGGCTTTTTTGTTCTTTACGAACATGAATTAGCAAGAGGATTGTACCAATGAACACTGAAGAGCGCATAGCTCGCCTGGAAGGTTTTATGAACAAGTTTGAGGAAGAGCGTATTCGAAGTGAAGAGCGAACTCGCATAGAAATCGAACTTGCGGAGGCGCGACTAAAGAAGATGCGTCGCATGTGGGAGTTCTTCAAGGTAGTACTGAGCCCGATCATTGCCGCCGTTGTGACGGCAATAGTCATGCAGTACATACAAAAATGGGGTATTCGGAATAAGTGGTTGATTTGAGAGGTTCAAACCAACCACAAAATATTCGCTTAGATGGTTGATAGATCAACGCCATAGTCAATGATGATGTCCTCTTCAAGCTCTGTGCGTTGAAGCAAATCAAAGGAAGCTCTTCAAAAGCCCTCTTTAACTTTACGCCTCGAGAACTTTCATCTATTACACAGGCTAAATTACTGCACAAACGATTGTTCAGGGTACTTTTGAAGAGCTTCCCAAAGAAGGAGAAGTTCTTCATGAACTTTGTTGTGTTGGATTTGAACGGCGAACTTCGGTTAGTGACTCGCCTGGTTTTGTGAGGGGTGGAAAACAGGATTTTCCCTCTAAGCACGTCAAACGAATAACCCCGGCCATCGCGGTTCTTATCGCGTATTTTGCGATTCAGAGACTCGGTCAAAGCGTTAGTGACTTCTTTCCCTGTAGCAAAATAATTCAGGATTTCATCTTCCCAGTTCCGGCTTGCTTTTACCAAGTCTGCCCAAATATCCAATTGTTTCTCTGGTATGGAACTTCGCCACGCTTCCAGCATTTGCGTAGCTTCATATGGATCGTTTGCAAGATCCCATATATCAAAAAAGCGCTCCTTTGTTTTGTATGCATCGAGTAGCTGAGGAAAGTTATTGAGCCAACCAGTCGAGGTCAATATTTCCGTGTCAGAGAGCGTGTTTTCGCGTTTAAGCAAGATCTTTCGATCTCCTTTGAGTTGTCGCCTTTCCGTGGATGTGAGGCTCTTGTGGAGCCCTTTACGGAGCTTCTCAAGGGCATCGTTTGCCATACGTGTAACGTGAAATTTGTCAACGACAATCAAGACATCTGGAAGGACTTCATGGAACGCTTGTCGATAGGGTCCCCACATATCCATGCTTGCGATCTCAATGTTCTTAGTGTCGTGATCCTTTAAGAACTTTTCAATCGTTGGTTTGTTTCGGTTTTCCAAAACATCGACAATGGTTTGTTGTCCGATGTTTGTGATGATCCCTCTGTACTTCCGATTCAGGAACAATTCGTCAACACCGATGATGGTTGGCATCTCCGGTTTGTAGTCTTGATTGAGTGCCACGAGCCGTTGAGAGAAGATAGTGCGGACTGTCTTTTCGTCAACTCCTACGCGTTCTGCTAGAGCCTTATGGGTGCCATTAAAGGCTTCTCGCTCAATGTACTGATGAAGTCGTTCTGTCATCTTGGCATCGGGATGAATCCCAGGTAGCTCTGGTCTGAATGTCGAGCCACAAGACTTACATTGGAAGCGCTGTCGTGCAATCCACAACGTCACGGGCTTCCCGTGCACGGGTAAATCCATGACTCTTATGTCACGTGTCCCGTTTTTAACGAAGTCTCCGATGGTGCCACAGGAGGAACAGGCAACAGGAGAAGGTGGTTGGAGGTGGACATCGAATGCCACCCCCGTATCCTGCATGCCGATCACCTGATATCCGGGTAACTGGAAAGGATTTTCGGTCATGGTTGGTTCACTTTAGTTTCGCTGGGTCACAAGGTGCTTATAGCAACTCATCTCCTTGATGGAGTAGCCATGCTTCTCCAACGTCATCTCTAACAAGGGTAGGTGAAGCTCTGTCACCGCTTCGTAGAACTGTGCCGCTTTAGGCGAGTTCACTGTTTGCAGAAGACGCAGGATTAACTCAAGGTCAGGCCTAAACAAGTAGCGCCAGTAATACACGAAATGGGCGATACGCTCTGCCTCGAACCCCTCTAGAACCAAAGCACCTTCAGGGATCTCTGGCTGGGTCAACTGTGGTTTGAGCTCGCACGTGTGAATGAACGTGAGTGCAACCTGAAGTTGCCCCTTGGTCAAGTCTTTGTAGCTTGCGATCTTGAAGTAGTCGTACAGGGCGTTGTAGATCGTTTGGTAGTGAATCGAGC
>ERZ1106929.646-NODE-646-length-36822-cov-6.432018_pt1 | contig 36822 bp, 39 predicted proteins | sample MGYA00403662_ERZ1106929 | MGnify/ENA primary metagenome ERZ1106929 (study PRJEB35170, sample SAMEA104062442) | human gut metagenome | biome: human gut; feature: human-associated habitat; material: faeces | place: Denmark | collected 2013-02-20 ... | reverse complement strand
CCTCGATGGGCCGCAGGCCGGCAATGGCCTCGCACAGCTCCTTCTGGCCGCAGCCAGCGATGCCCGCCACCCCCAGCATCTCGCCTCCCCGGATGTAGAAGCTGACATGGTCGATGGCCACCGAGCCCTCGTCGCTGCGCACCGTCAGGTCCCGCAGCTCCAGCAGGGGACGGGTCTTCTCCACCACCGGCCGCTGGATGTTCAAGTCCATCTTCCGGCCCACCATCCATTCGGTGAGCTCCTGCTCGTTGGTGGAGGCGGTGTCCACGGTGGCGATGTGCTCCCCTTTGCGGAGGATGGCAACCCGGTCGGAAATGTCCATCACCTCGTTGAGCTTATGGGTGATGATGATGATGGAATGGCCCTCTTCTTTCATCCGGCGCAGCACGGAGAAGAGCTTATCGATCTCCTGCACAGTGAGCACGGCGGTTGGCTCGTCCAGGATGATGACCTTGGCCCCATAATAGAGCACCTTGATGATCTCCAGGGTCTGCTTTTCCGACACGGCCATGTTGGCCACCTGTTTCCGGGGGTCGATGTCAAAGCCGAAGCGCCGGGCTACCTCAGCGATCTTCTCATACCGGTCCCGGCGCAGCAGCGCCCCGGCCTTTTCCGCCCCCATCCAGATGTTGTCCGCAGCGGACAGTACATCCACCAGCTTAAAGTGCTGGTGGACCATACCGATGCCCAGCCGCTTGGCGTCCTGGGGGGAGGAAATGACGGCCGGCTTGCCCTCCACCCGGATGGAGCCGCTGTCCGGCGCATAGATGCCGGACAGCATATTCATCAGGGTGGTCTTGCCCGAGCCGTTTTCCCCCAGCAGCGCCAGAATCTCTCCATGGCGCAGGTCCAGGTCCACGTCCCGGTTGGCCACCACGCTGCCAAAGGTCTTGGTGATGCCCCGCATCTCCACGGCAAATCCGTCTGACATAGAACCCCTCCTTCTCTCTCTTTTTCTCCCAATACCGGGCCCCTCCGCCCGGCAAAGCGCACAGCCCGGACCCGCCGGATCCTCCGGCCGGCCCGGGCTGCTCGGGTCAGTTGCCTCTGGGCGGGGAGGCCTTAGGCCACCTGTACGCCCTCCACAAAGTAGTTCATGCTGCCGGTAATGACGGCGTCCTCCACGCTCGGGCCGCCGGCGGCCACGATCTCAGTGCCGTCGTTGGTCATCAGAGGGGCGTCCTCCTGCTCCACAGAGGCGGTGCCGTCCTCATTGACCGTGACGTGCAGCTTCACGCCGGAGAACACGTCCCACTGGCCGGAAACGATAAGCTCACGCACCGCGTCCACGGCGGCCTGGGTGCCTGCGGCGCAGTTTTCCGTCAGGGGGCTGATGTCCACAAAGCCCTCAGCCAGACCGGCGTAGTAGGCCGGGCCGCCCATGGCGGTGACAAACTGGTCGGCGCTGTTGTTCATGGCGGTCTCAATGGCCTTCTGATAGTAGACGTTCCAGTTCCAGATGGGGGCAGTCAGGTGAGCATCGGGGGCGTCTGCGGTCATGTCAGAGTTGTAACCGCAGCCGTATACCCCGGCGTTGGCGGCCGCCAGCTGGGGCTGGGCGGAGTCGCAGTGCTGGGCGATGACGCAGCAGTTGTAGGTGTTGATCAGCTCCTCGGCGAAGGCATACTCGTTCTGCTCGTCCGCCCAGGCGCCCAGCTCCTTGACATAGACGGTGGCCTCGGGGTTGACAGACAGCACGCCCATGGTGAAGCCGTTGATGCCGGAGCAGGTCTCAGCGTACTGGGTGCCGTAGGCGGAGACGTAGCCGATGCTGTTATTGCCTTCCTCCAAGCTCTTCAGGCCGGCGGCCACGCCAGCCAGGTAGCGGGCCTGGTAAATGCGGCCGAAGTAGTTGTTGAAGTTGGTCTCGTTGCTCTTATAGCCGGTGGCGTGAGAGAAGATCACCTCGGGATACTCTTCGGCCTTATCGGCCAGGGCGTCGATGTAGCCGAAGGAGATGCCGAAGATAATATTGCAGCCTTCGCCCACCAGGGTGTCCACTGCGGTGGACACGGCCTCATAGTCCTCAGCCACCTCATCCACGATCACCAGCTGGCTGTCTACATCCAGGCCCAGGTCCTTCATGGCAGTGGTGATGCCGTTGTTGTGGGCGTAGGTGTAGCCGGCGGTGTCGTTCTTGCTGTTGATATAGATGGCGCCCACCTTGAAGTCGGCGTTGGTGCCGTCAGGCTCACTGCTCTGCTCCCCGGCAGGGCTGGAGCTGTCCGGGGCGTTGCTCTGCCCGTTGTTACCAGCGTCGTCGCTGCCGCAGGCGGCCAGGGCGAAAGCCATCATGGCGGCCATCATAAGGGCCAAAAGTCTTTTCTTCATGTCTTTGTTTCCTCCTTAGAATTCTACCCATTCGATCCATCTATCATTACAGACCGGCCTTATCCGACCGGGTTGTAATCTAAACAGCTGCGTCATTAGCAAAACTCAATGCCGCCCGCCCCCATGGACTTAATCCGGGCCAGGGATTCCACCCGGACACCCATGCCGCGGATGAGGTCGCCGCCGGTCTGAAACGCCTTTTCCACGGCAATGCCCGCACCCACCAGGGTGGCCCCCGACTCCCGTACCAGCTGGATCAGCCCCTGCAGGGCCGCCCCTTTGGCCAGGAAGTCATCAATAATCAAAACCCGGTCGCCCGGGTTCAAAAACTGCTTGGCTACTATAATATCATAGACCCGGCCGTGTGTAAAGGACTCTACCTTGGCCGTGTACACATCTCCGGCAATATTTTTGGTCTGGTTCTTCTTGGCAAATACCACCGGCACGTGGAATTGCTGCGCCGCCAAGCAGGCGATGCCGATGCCGGACGCCTCGATGGTGAGGATTTTCGTCACATGGTCCGCCGCAAACAGCTTGGCCCACTCCCGGCCCATCTCAGCAAAAAGCTCCACATCCATCTGGTGGTTCAGGAAGCTGTCCACCTTGAGCACGTCTCCGTCCTTGACTACCCCATCCCTTCGGATGCGGTCTTCCAGCAGTTTCATGCCTTCGCCTCATTTCCCCTTTTAATGCCAACATTGTAACAAAAAATACGAGGGTATGCCATTTGATTTTTTGCACATATTTTCTTGTGGTATCCTCTTTTTTCTGATACAATATTGACACTTCACAATGAGATTTGTCGTGCTGAAAGGGAGTTCTGTCCACATGACGAAAAAAAAGCTGATTCAGGAGTTCCTGCTCATGACCTTTGGCACCGCCTTGGTGGCCATCGGCACCTATGTGTTCAAATTTCCCAACAACTTTTCCACTGGCGGCGTCACGGGCATGGCGGTCATTCTATCCTCCGTTTTTCCCGCCATCAGCTCGTCCACCTACGCGGCAGTCATCAACCTGCTGTTTTTGGTGCTGGGCTTTGCTGTGCTCAACCGGGGCTTTGGACTGCGCACGGTGTACTGCTCAGTGCTGTTCTCCGGGATGCTGTCCCTGATGGAATGGCTGTTTCCTATGACCTCTCCCCTGACAGATGAGAAAATTCTGGAGCTGTTTTTCGCCATCATCCTTCCCGCCCTGGGTTCCGCCATTCTATTTAACCTGGAGAGCTCCACCGGGGGCACCGACATCCTGGCCATGATTTTGAAAAAATACTCCAGCCTGGATATCGGCAAGGCCTTGCTGTGTGTGGATGTGCTCATCGCCGCAGCCACTTTTTTGGTGTTCGACGCGGAAACGGGCCTGTGTTCTATGCTGGGCCTGACCCTGCGCAGTGTACTGGTGGATACGGTTATCGAGTCCCTTAACCGGAGAAAGAATTTTATCCTGGTCACTTCTCTTCCGGAGGAGGTATGCGGTTATATCACCCATACCCTCCACCGCTCTGCCACCTGCTGGGAGGCGGAGGGCGCCTATTCCCATGAAAAGCGCTGGGTGGTAATGGCCGCCCTGTCCCGCATCCAGGCGGTGGCCTTGCGCCGCTACCTCAAGGTGCTGGATCCCCATGCTTTTATTCTCATCACCAACTCCAGCGAGATTTTCGGCAAGGGCTTCCTCCGAGCCTAAGAGCCCCGCGTCTTTCCTTTGGCTGTGTTTCCAAATGCCTCTGAGAGCCTTAGCCCTTTCTCGATCCGCTGCTTCTCTTCGCCTCTCTTCGTGGGTTTTCTCCTTCATTTCGTGGTATAATTTGGCAAAACCATGCAGGAGGCGGCAGATATGGCGCTGTTTCGAAAACACGAAGGCCGGCAGGTGCTGGAGCTGCCTGTGGACGCCCTCGCCCCTAACCCCAACCAGCCCCGGAAGCACTTTTCTCAGGAAGAGCTGAATGAGCTGGCTGATTCCATCTCTCAGCTGGGTGTTATGCAGCCCCTCACGGTCCGGCGCAGGGACCGTGGTTGGGAGCTTATCGCCGGAGAGCGCCGCTGGCGGGCCGCTCAATTGGCCGGACTGTCTACCGTACCATGCCTGGAAGTATCCGCCACAGATGAAGCCTCTTCCCTTATGGCCCTAGTTGAAAATCTTCAGCGCAAGGATCTGGATTTCTGGGAAGAGGCCTTGGCTCTGCGCCGCCTAGTGGACAATTACCAGTTATCCCAGGAAGAGGTGGCCCGGCAGGTGGGCAAGTCCCAGTCCGCCGTAGCAAATAAGCTGCGCCTGCTCAAGCTTCCTACGGATGTACTGGACAGTCTGCGCACCGCAGGCTTGTCTGAGCGGCACGCCCGGGCCCTGCTTCGCCTGGAAGGTCCGGAGCTTCAGCGGCAGGCCGCCGCCCATGTGATTCGTCATCAACTCACCGTAGCCCGGACGGAAGAATATGTCGAGCGCCTGACCCGCCCTGCCAAAAGCCGCCGTCCCTTTCCCCTTTACCGCACAAAGGATGTGCGGCTGTTTCTCAACACCATCCAGCGGGGGCTGTCCATTATGAACTCCGCCGGAGTAGCCGCTCAATGTGGCCGCCAAGAGACCGATCAGGAGATTCTGCTTACCATTCGAATTCCCAAACAGGCAGCTCCGGTATCCTCCGGACGCGCTAAAAAAAACTAATACCGCCTTTCCCCCTCTCTCCCTCCTTTTCCCCGGATGTTTCACGTGAAACACCCGGGGCTTTTTTATCCGGTGTTTCGTGGGAAGCATATCCGCCCTCTTTGCCGCTTTTGAGGATTTGACAGTTGAAATGACCAGAGGAACCAGCTATAATGTATTTTGTCCTTTTATTGTTGATTTTATGGTTCGGTCGTCTGAGACCGGGAAAAGGCGGGTACCCTATGGCTAAAACCGTTGCAATCGTCAATCAGAAGGGCGGCGTGGGCAAGACCACCACTTGTGTCAATTTGGCCGCCTCCCTCACTGCCCTGGGTTCACGGGTGCTGGTCTGCGACTTTGACCCCCAGGGCAACGCCACTTCCGGCTTTGGGGTGGATAAGAACTGCTCTCCCAATATCTATGATGTTCTCTTGGGCGCTGCAGCGGCTGAGAAGGCCGTAATCCATACCCGCTGGGCAGATGTGCTGCCCTCCAACAAGTCCCTGTCCGGGGCCACGGTAGAGCTCATTGGGGTGGAGCGGCGGGAATACCGTCTGCGGGACTCCCTGGTCCAGTTGAAGGAGGGTTACGATTATGTATTCATCGACTGCCCCCCTTCCCTGGAGCTGCTCACCCTGGATGCTCTGTGCGCAGCGGACACCCTGCTGGTCCCAGTCCAGTGCGAGTACTACGCCCTGGAGGGGCTGAGCGATCTGCTGTACACCGTCCGGCTGGCCAAGCGTTCCCTGAACCCCACCCTGGAACTGGAGGGGGTGCTGCTCACCATGTACGACGGCCGCACCAACCTGTCTATGCAGGTGGCGGAAGAGGTCAAACGTCATTTTCCCGGCAAGGTGTTCGCCTCCGTCATCCCCCGGAACGTCCGCCTCAGCGAAGCTCCAAGCCATGGCAAGCCGGTGAGTGAATATGACCGCCTCTCCCGGGGGGCAGAAGCTTATGAGGCGGCGGCCAAGGAGTTCTTGACCAGAAATCAGAAGAAAAAGTAATCGTTTCACGTGAAACATCAAGACAGAAAGGAATGTGATCCTCATGCCAAAAGCCAAGGGTCTGGGCAAAGGGCTGGGCGCTCTGATGGGGGACGCCGCCCTGCAAACCCCCGAGGCTGGCTCCATTTTTCTGCCCATCTCCCAGGTAGAACCGGGCTTAAATCAGCCCCGGAAGCGTTTTGACGACGAGGCCCTAATGGATCTAGCCGACTCCATCCGGGAGCACGGCATCATCCAGCCCCTCACCGTCCGTCGGCTGTCCTCCGGCTATTACCAGATCATCGCCGGAGAGCGCCGCTGGCGGGCCGCCAAGTTGGCGGGACTGATGGAAGTACCCGCCGTCATCATCGAGGCGGACGACAAAAAGGTGTTGGAACTGGGCCTCATTGAAAACCTCCAGCGGGAGGACCTGAACCCTATGGAAGAGGCGGAGGGCTACCTGGTGCTGCTCACCGACTTTTCCATGACTCAGGAGGAGGTGGCCAAACGGATGGGAAAGTCCCGTCCCGCCATTGCCAACGCCCTTCGCCTCACCTCCCTTCCCCCCGCAGTCCGGGAAATGCTGGTAGACGGCAGGCTGTCCGCCGGCCATGGCCGTGCAGTGCTCATGGTAGAGGGGGAAAAGGCCCAGACCGCCTTTGCCCAGCTCATTGCGGATCAGGGCCTGTCGGTCCGGCAGGCGGAGTCCGCGGCAAAAAAATTTACTTTGGAGCCAAAAGAAAAAAAGGAAAAGCCCGCGGATGAGAACCGCATCTACATCGCTGAAGTGGAAAAATCTCTCTCCGGTCGTCTGGGGCGGAAGGTGAGCATTACCACTGGCCGAAAAAAGGGCCGTCTGGAGCTGGAATTTTACGATGTAGATGACCTGAACGCCCTGCTGGACCTGCTGGAGACATTGCCAGTTTCCGCTGCTACGGCCAAAGGCCAGGGGGGGGCGCAGCATGGCTGATCAGATCAAGGAGCAGGACCCCAAGCAGGCTACGCCGGCAGACAGTTCCTCCGACCAGACTCAGGCCGATCCCTCCCCTTCCAGCGAACTTAAAGAAGAAGATTCGAAAAAGCACGGCCCCCGCCGCACCTCTGTCTTTCTCTATCTGGCGGTCCTGTTCGCCGCCGCCTTTACAATGTTGTTTATGGCCTATCTTATGCAGCAGCGGGCCAACGACGCGGCTATCGATTCCCTTCAGGACTCGCTGACCTCCTTTGAGTCCATCGACGAGCTGCTCAATGAAAACCAGGAGCTGCGAAGGGAAAACGAGTCCCTGGAGAATCAGGCAGCGGAATTGGAAGAGCAGCTGCACCAGGCCCAGGATTCGGCCGATTCCTGGCGGCAAAAATATGACGACCAGACCCAGCAGCAGAAGGAATCCCAAGCGGACGCCCGCACCTGGCAGGCTCTCTGGCGGATCGAATACAGCTACCGGGAGGGCGATCTGAAGGCATGCGCCGAGCAATACGCCGCGCTAAGCGCTTCCAAGGACTACGCTCCGCCGAAAGAGAGAGACGTTTTCTCCCGGTTCCAGGAGATTTTTGACGAGCTGGTGGAGAAAGGCTATCTGGACGAAGCCCTCCGCTCCTCCCTTTTCCCCGAACCAACAGAGGGCTGAAACCGGCTTTGTTTCACGTGAAACAAGAGAGGAGGCATCCCCTTGGCTAACCACCCCACTCCACTGGAAGAAGAGGACATCATCGAACAGACCATCCACCGGGAGCTGGCCCGGCAGAAGCTCCCCTCCGCCCGGTCCCAGGCCGTCTTTGAGCCGGAGGACTCCACGGCGGAACCGCCGGGAGACGGCCACGAAGCCCCCGCCCCGGCCGCCCGGTGGTCTGCCCGCCTCCTGCCCTGCTTCACGGTGCTGTTTGGGGCGGCGTTCTGCATCCTGTTGGTGGCCTACCTGTTCCAGTTACGACAGGATAACGCCCGGTACACCCAGCTAGAAGAAGATCTGGCCTCTATCGAGTCCATCCTCCAAACCCGTGATCCCATGGCGCAAGAGATCGGGGAACTGGAACAGGAAGTCTATATTCTGACGGAATCCAATTCCGCCTTATATGACCGACTCCAGGAAACCACGATGGAAGCCATGGCCTTCCGGATCCTGTGCTATGGAGAAATCTACCTCAATACCCGGGATTATTACAATGCCACCCTCGCCGTCATGACCATCCCCATTGCCGAGATGATCCGCTATTGGGAGGAATACGACAGCTTCCATCAGCAATACTCCACCACCGATTCGCCCGCCTTTCTCCCGCGGTATCAACATTTGCTGGATGTTTTGACCGCGAAAGACTACCTGATCATCGAGCCAGGAGAGGATGGCACACTGACGGCATCCTACGGCGAAGCGGCCATGCGCCTTCTCGCCTCGGACAGCTCTTCTGAGGGCGGCTGACCATAGGGATGCAGCCCTCAGCCCCAACCTTACCCCTGGCCCACTGGCTGACGACGCATGGGGGCCGTTCTGTCAAATCCGACCCGCCGCGTTGGTATGCCTTCAGTCGACGGTTACCCACAGGCCTCAGATAAATCATATGAAAAATGTAGGTGAAAAACAATGCTGGACATCAAATTTATCCGGGAAAACCCGGAAGCCGTGAAAGAAAATATCAGAAAGAAATTCCAGGATGAGAAGCTCCCCCTGGTGGACCAGGTCATTGAGCTAGACCGCCGCAACCGGGACGCCATGACCGAGGCGAACAACCTCCGCTCTGCCCGGAACACCCTTAGCAAGCAGGTGGGCATGCTCATGGGCCAGGCCAAGAAGGACCCCTCCAAGCTGGCGGAGGCCGAGGCTGCCAAGGCCCAGGTGAAAGCCAACGCCGACCGCCTGGCGGAGCTGGAAAAGCAGGAGGACGAGCTGGCCAGAGAGATCCGCAGGATTATGCTGCTCATCCCCCAGATGATCGACCCCTCCGTTCCCATCGGCCCGGACGACTCCGCCAATGTGGAGGTGGAGCGGTTCGGCGAGCCGGTCACTCCCGACTTTGAGGTACCCTATCACACCGAGATTATGGAGCGGTTTGACGGCGTGGATATGGATGCCGCTGGCCGGGTGTCCGGAGCTGGCTTCTATTACCTCATGGGAGACATCGCCCGGCTCCACTCCGCCGTGCTGGCCTACGCCCGGGACTTCATGATCAACAAGGGCTTCACCTACTGCATCCCCCCCTTCATGATCCATGGCAACGTGGTGGAGGGCGTTATGAGCCAGACGGATATGGACGCCATGATGTACAAAATCGAGGGGGAGGATTTGTACCTCATCGGTACCAGCGAGCACTCCATGATCGGCAAGTTCATCGACCAGATCATCCCCGAGGACGCTCTGCCCCAGACCCTCACCTCCTATTCTCCTTGCTTCCGCAAGGAAAAGGGCTCCCACGGCATCGAAGAGCGGGGCGTGTACCGCATTCACCAGTTTGAAAAGCAGGAGATGATCGTGGTCTGCAAGCCCGAAGAGTCCATGGACTGGTACGAGAAGATGTGGCGCTACTCCGTGGAGCTGTTCCGCTCCCTGGACATCCCCGTGCGCCAGCTGGAGTGCTGCTCTGGCGATCTGGCCGATTTGAAGGTAAAATCCTGCGACATCGAAGCCTGGTCCCCCCGTCAGCAAAAGTATTTTGAAGTGTGCTCCTGCTCCAACTTGGGGGATGCCCAGGCCAGACGGCTGAAGATGCGGGTTAAGGGCGAACGGGGCACCTACCTGCCCCACACCCTGAACAATACCGTGGTGGCGCCCCCCCGAATGCTCATCGCCTTCCTGGAAAACAACCTCCAGGCGGACGGCTCGGTAAAAATCCCAGAGGTGCTCTGGCCCTATATGGGCGGTACTCAGGTGCTGGTACCCAAGCACGAATAATTTCCCTTGACATGAAGCTCTTTCCCTTTCCTAGCCCAAAAATAATTTTGTCAGTAAAGAAGGGATTCCACGATGAAGAAATTTTGGAGAGAATTCAAGGAGTTCATCAATAAGGGCAATGTCCTGGGCCTGGCGGTGGGCGTTATCATTGGCGGCGCCTTTTCCACCATCACCACCTCTCTGACGAACGACATTATCATGCCCATCGTGTCCATCTTCCTGGGAGGCGTAGACTTTTCCACCATGAACCTCGCCCTGCCCACCTTCTTTCCCGTGGCAGATGAGGCCGTCCCCAACACCCTCAACTATGGCAATTTTATCTCGGCAGTCATCAACTTTCTCATCCTAGCCTTGGTCGTCTTTCTCATCGTCAAAGCAGTGAACAAAGCCATGTCTCTGACCAAAAAGAGGGAGGAAGAGACCCCTCCTCCTCCCCCGACTCCTTCCAACGAAGAAGTGTTGCTGACAGAAATTCGTGATCTGCTAAAGGCTAATTCTGACAAATCAGAGAAATAATTTCATTTTTTCTCCGCTACTATTTTCAAGAAAGGAAAGCTGTGCCATGAAAAAGTCCTGCAAGCTCTTATGTGCCGCCGCAGCCATCGCCGCCCTGGTCCCCTATTCCCACACCAGAGACATCGCCACTGGGGAAGCCACGTTCCAGGCTCTGCTCTGGAAACTCCGCCGGATTCCAAATGAGAATGGCGACACCCATTATGAAATTTCCCTCGGCCTTCACCTCCCTGGACGCAGAGCACAAGAACAGGATCTCTATGACGATGATGCCCTGCTGCACAGCGGCAAAGCAAAGGAATGAAAAAACACCATGGAAACACGCGATCCCAATCAGAAGCAGGAGACCTCTTCCTCTTATACCCCTGCTTCCTTTGAGAAGCGGACGGCGGCCTGGATGGGAGTGGCTTACATGGTCATGGTGCTGTTCACCATCACCTTCGCCATTTTCACCGGGGGTAAGGAGCTGCCCGGTACCTTTCCCTTATTTCTTGTGCCAGCAGCAGTAGCCGTGGCGGTAATCGCCATTTACCGCCAGCGAAAGGGGACCGCCCTGGGCGGTCTGCCCGGCACAGTGATCATTGTGCTGCTGTGCGCCGCTGCCCTGCTCCTGGGGCTGTGGCTGGGCGTCCCAGCCCTGATCCACGCCCTGCAAAACGCCTATACCTAAGGAGCGCGCCATGATGAAAGAACTCATCCGCTCTGGTCTGGAGCAGCTGGGGCTGACCCCCTCAATACCCGCCCAAGCGCCGGAACAGTTGGCCCAATATGGCCAGGCCCTTATCGAAAAAAACCAGGTGATGAATCTCACCGCCATCACTGAGCCCCGGGATGTGGCCACCCTCCATATGCTGGACTGCGCCCCTTTGCTGGCGTGTGGCCAGTTTTCCGGAAGGACCCTTATTGACGTGGGAACTGGAGCGGGCTTTCCCGGCCTGGCGCTGAAAATTCTGGTTCCCTCCCTGGAGGTCACGCTGCTGGACAGCCTGCAAAAGCGGCTGGACTGGCTGGATGAGACAGCGGATAGCCTGGGGCTGGAGGGCGTGCACACCCTCCACGCCCGGGCGGAAGAGGCCGGCCGCGCCCCCGCACTCCGGGAAGCCTTTGACTTTGCCGCCGCACGGGCGGTGGCCGATCTGCGACTGCTGTGTGAGCTGTGCCTGCCCTTTGTCAAGGTTGGGGGGCGCTTCCTGGCCATGAAAAGTGTGGACTGCGGCCGGGAGCTGGACACCGCTCTTCCCGCCATCCAGGCACTGGGCGGCCAAGCGGCGGGCTGCTATGATTACACCATCCCCCACACCCAGGTGACCCACCGGGTGGTGGTGGTGGACAAGGTATCCCCCACTCCGTCCGCCTATCCCCGACGGTGGGCAAAGATTCAGAAGTCGCCCCTTTGACGGGAAAAGCCCGTTTTCATGCCAAGTGGCGCCGTCGGCAGAGGTTTTCCAGATTTTTTGGATAATCTGGCCAAAATTATATTGCTATCTTTGGTAATTCGTGATATCATTTTCATACTGGGAGGAAATGAGCCTATGGGTACCGTCATCATGGTCACGTCCGGCAAGGGAGGAACGGGGAAAACGTCCTTAACCGCCGGCGTGTCCTCCTGCCTGGCCGCCCTGGGTCGGCGGGTACTGTGCGTGGACTTGGACATTGGCCTGCGCAACTTGGACATTGCCCTGGGGCTGGACGACCGAGCGGTGATGGACTTCACCGACGTCATGGAGCTACGTTGTCCCCTGCTCACCGCCGCCACGGAGCACCCTCGCATCCACGGGCTCTACCTGCTCACCGCCCCGTTAGTCCTGCCTGAGCCGGACATCCAGAGTTTTCGCCAGCTGATGGCGGAAGCCCGGGAGTATTTTGACTATATCTTTATGGACTCTCCTGCCGGGTTGGGTGATGGGTTCCAACTGGCCATGGCCGCCGCGGACCGGGTCATTGTGGTGTCCGCCACCGACCCCGCCGCCCTCCGGGACGCCCAGCGGACGGTGGCGGAGCTGCTGCCCCAGGTCAGCGAAATCCATCTGGTCATGAACCGGGTGCAGCCCAAACTCATTCGCAAACTGCGCACCTCCATTGATGAGGCGATGGATACCGCCGGCCTGCCGCTGCTGGGCATCGTACCAGAGGACAAACAGGTGATGCTGGCCGCTGGGCAGGGCCTTCCTCTGGTCCTTTACGCCCACAAGGACGCCGCCAGAGCCTATTTGAATATCGCCAAGCGGCTGATGGGAGCCAAAGTCCCTTTGCTGCGCATCCATTGACCGTCCATCGGTCAGAAAGGAAGGATTCCCGTGAATATTGCCCTGATGAGCCATGACAACAAAAAGGAGCTGATGGTGCAGTTCTGCATTGCCTACTGCGGTATCCTCTCCAAACACACCGTCTGCGCCACCAACCGCACTGGCAAGCTGGTGGCGGAGGCCACCGGACTTCCAGTACAGCTGTTTTTGTCCCATGCCCACGGCGGTAGCCAGCAGATTGGGGCACGTATCTCCTACAATGAGATCGACATGGTTATTTTCTTCAATGATCCCCACTCCACGGAACTGGATGACGACCTGAGCTATATTGTCAAGCTGTGCGATCAGCACAATGTCCCCATTGCCACCAATGCGGCCAGTGCGGAAATGCTGATCCATGGCCTGGCCCGGGGCGACTTGGACTGGCGGGATATCGTCAATCCCAAAAAGGCCCCGCTGAAAGTCTGAACAGTCTTCAGCTTTCATCCGCGAAGAAGCTGGATGAGTACCGCCCACACCGCTGGACAGAGAGAGTACAAACGCGCGAAGATAGACACACAAAGGGAGCGTTCTAAACCGGGAATTGCAGGGCAATTCTCTTTGGAACGCGGCCCGGCCATGTGCCCAATTCGAGCGCGACAACTGCTGAGAGTACTCACAGCAAAGAGGACGGGAAAGACGCCGGTGGAGCGGGCCCGGAGACGGGTGCGGTTCCCTTCCCGCAGCAGAAGGTAAAGGGCGGAGCATATTATGTCCCGCTGAAAATGGGTGGCACCACGAAGTGTTGCGTCGGCAATGCTCTCGTCCCATGGAACCGATGAGGCTCATGGGGGGAGAGCATTTTTCATTTTGACGCCTTTGCCCGGTAGAATTCCCTCCAAAAATGGAATATATAGAGATTATATTACAAGGAGTTATGAAAATGGCAAGACAAAAACCCCGTACCCTGTCTGGCTTTATGGAACTGCTGCCAGAGAAACAGGTACAGTTTGACCGCATGATGGAGCTGCTGCGCCGCTCCTATTCCCTCTACGGTTTCACCCCACTGGACACTCCCATCATTGAAGCCAGCGAGGTGTTGCTGGCCAAAGCCGGAGGAGAGACAGAAAAGCAGATCTACCGCTTCACCAAGGGAGATACCGACCTGTCCCTCCGCTTTGACCTAACCGTCCCTCTGGCCAAATATGTGGCCCTTCACTATGCCGAGCTGTCCTTCCCCTTCCGCCGCTTCCAGATCGGCAAGGTCTACCGGGGAGAGCGGGCGCAGCGGGGCCGGTTTCGGGAGTTCTATCAGGCAGACATCGACGTGATCGGCGACGGCAGGCTGGACATTACAAACGAAGCGGAGATTCCCGCCATTATCTACAACACCTTCACCGCCCTTGGCCTGCGCCGCTTCCAGATCCGGGTCAACAACCGGAAAATTTTGAACGGCTTTTACGCCATGCTGGGCCTGACGAACAAGGCCCCCGACATCATGCGCACGGTGGACAAGCTGGACAAAATCGGTCCGGACAAGGTGAAGGAGCTGCTGCTGACGGAGGACATCGGCCTGACCGGAGAGGCGGCGGACGAGATCCTCAAGTTCATCGCCATCCAGGGGGACAACGGCCAGGTGCTGACCGCCCTGGAGGACTATCGGGGCCGAAACGAGCGATTCGACCAGGGGCTGGACGAGCTGACCACCGTGGTGAAATACCTGGCCGCTTTCGGGGTCCCGGAGGACCACTTCGCCGTGGACCTGACCATCGCCCGGGGCCTGGACTACTACACCGGCACTGTGTATGAGACAACTATGCTGGACCACCCGGAGATCGGTTCCATCTGTTCCGGCGGCCGATATGATAACCTTGCGGAATATTATACAGATAAACAACTCCCTGGCGTTGGAATTTCCATTGGCCTGACCAGATTGTTCTATGTACTCAGTGAACAGGGCATGCTGAATGGAGACATGAACACCGCCCCCACCGACGTACTCATCCTCCCTATGACCGACGACCTCTCCCCCGCCATCTCCTTTGCCTCCCGGCTGCGCCAGGCGGGGATCCGCACCCAGCTGTACACCGAACAGAAGAAGTTCAAGCAGAAAATGAGTTACGCCGACAAGCTGGGGGTACCCTATGTGGTGTTTCTCGGCGAGGATGAAGTCCGTCAGGGGGCCGTCTCCGTCAAGGACATGATCAGCGGGGAACAAAACACGCTTCCCCTGGACCAAGCCGTGGTCCATATGAAAAACGATTTGGCCGTTCGGGCTGCCCTGCTGCCTATCCGGGAGCCGGATCGGGACTGACCGCTTTCCCAAACCCGCCCGCGCAACCTGCCGGCCATCATGTTCCACAGGAGGGCCGATGTCATGACCAAGAGAAAATATGTCGTTCTCATTGTCATCCTCGTGCTCGCCCTCGCCCTGGCCGCCTTTTGCCTGTGGTATACCCGGCCCATGACCTTTGACCATCTTTCTCCGGAGGTGGACCTGCCAGCCTGTCAGAAGATCAGGGTTGATGCAACCTATCACAACGCTTCCCATGACCGGGACGAATATGAACTGACCATCTCCCCGGATGATCCTGCCTTTGACCAGCTGCTGTCCCTTCTGGAACACCAGACCTACCGCCGTTCCCTGCGGAACCTTCTGCCCCAGACCAGCCGGACCGTCTCCCTGCAGCCGGGGGATTTCCAGTGGCACATTATCCTGGAATACGAAGAGGCTGTGCTTTTTCCAGACGGGACCTGGGGAAAAGGAGCGCTTCTGCAATTCCATAGCTTCTATGATGGAACCCTCGACGTCTCCTTTGCCGGAAATCATTGGCAGGCCGTTGTACCAAAACAGGAGCAATGGTTGTCTGATCTCATGCAGCTCATACTGGACGCATGAGTGTCTCCCGGTTTTACAAAACAATCCGTATTTTATAAAAATAACAATACTATTTGGAGTTGATTATTATGGTTCAATCCCGTACCCATACCTGCGGTGAGCTGCGCATGGAGCATGTGGGCCAGACCGTCACCCTGGCCGGCTTCCTGGAAAACGTCCGGGAAGTGGGGCAGAATTTTGCCTTTGTGGTCCTGCGGGACTTCTACGGCGTCACCCAGGTGGTCATCGAGACCGAGGAGATGATGGCCGCCGTCAAGGGACTCAACAAGGAGTCCACCATCCAGGTCACCGGCCTGGTACGGGAGCGGGACAGCAAAAATCCCAAGCTGCCCACCGGCGACATCGAGGTGGTACCCACCGAAATCAAAGTGCTGGGCCGCTGCCGCCACAACGAGTTGCCCTTCCCCATCAACCGCAGCCGGGAGGCGGACGAAACCCAGCGGCTAAAATACCGCTACCTGGACCTACGCAACCCCGAGGTGAAAAACAACATCATCCTGCGCTGCAACGTGGTGGCCGCCCTGCGCACAGCCATGCTGGGCGAAGGATTTTTGGAAATCACCACCCCTATCCTCACCGCCTCCTCCCCCGAGGGCGCCCGGGATTACCTGGTGCCCAGCCGGAAGCACCCGGGCAAGTTCTATGCTCTGCCCCAGGCGCCTCAGCAGTTCAAGCAGCTGCTGATGGCCTCTGGCTTTGACCGCTATTTCCAGATTGCCCCCTGTTTTCGGGACGAGGACGCCCGGGGCGACCGCTCCCCCGGCGAGTTCTACCAGCTGGACATGGAGATGGCCTTCGCCAATCAGGAGGACGTATTCGCCGTTCTGGAACGGGTGCTGCCCCCCATCTTCGCCAAATATGGCACTTACAACGTAGCCTCCACCGCCCCCTTCGTCCGCATCCCCTATCTGGAGGCCATGGACACCTACGGCTCGGACAAGCCCGACCTGCGCATCGACCTGAAGCTCCAGGACGCCACCCAGCTGCTCTCTGGCTGCGGCTTCGGTCCCTTTGAGGGCAACACCGTCAAGGCCGTCGTGGTCACGGACTTCACCGGCACCCGCAAGCAGATCGACGGGCTGTGCAGCGAGGTGGAGGTGCAGTCCGGCGAAAAGGCCTACTGGTTCCGCTACGATGAGAACGGGGACATCGTGGGCGGCATCTCCAAGTTCGTCCAGCCCATCAAGGACCAGGTGGTGTCCGCCCTGGGGCTGACAAAGGGCTGCTTCGTGGGTCTCACCGCCGGAAAGCTGCTCACCGCTCAAAAGACCGCCGGCGTCCTGCGCAGCAAGCTGGGCGCGTTCTGCCCCAACCATATGGACAAGGAGCGGTATGAGTTCTGCTGGATTGTGGACTTCCCCATGTACGAAATCGGCGAAGAATCCGGCCATCTGGAATTCTGTCACAATCCCTTCTCCATGCCCAACGGCGGCCTGGAAATTCTGAAAAAAGCGGCGGCGGGAGAGGTAGATCCCCTGACCATCACCGCCTATCAGTATGACCTGGTGTGCAACGGCGTGGAGCTTTCTTCCGGCGCGGTGCGCAACCACGACCCGGAAATCATGATCGAGGCCTTCCAGCTGGTGCGGCTGGGGGAGGACGATGTAAAGGCCAAGTTCCCCGCCATGTACAACGCCTTCACTTACGGCGCGCCCCCCCATGCGGGCATCGCCCCTGGTGTAGACCGTATGGTGATGCTGCTGGCCGGAGAGGACTCCATCCGGGAGATCATCCCCTTCCCCATGAACAAGAACGCCCAGGACGTGATGATGGGCGCGCCTTCCTTTGTGGACCCCAAACAGCTGGAGGAGCTGAACATCGCCTGCACCGCCCAAGAGGAGGAGTGACTTTTTCCCTCCCTGCAATGCAGGTCAAAGAGCAAAAGGGCCTCGTGGAACGAATATCGCGTTCCACGAGGCCCTTTCCCTCTCCTATCCGTGTTCCACAATGGCCCGGATGGCCGCCTCCACGGCCCGGACGGACAAATCCAGTGCCATGCTGGGCTGGCCGGGCTTGTCCACCACCTGCTCCGGCAGCCAGGGGATGTGGATAAACCCATTTCGCGTCCCGGGAAAACTGCATTCCAGAAAATGTCGGACATGATACAGCACATGGTTGCACACAAAAGTCCCGGCGGACAGAGAAACCTGGGCGGGCACCCCCGCCCTTTGGATAAACTCCACCATGGCGTTCACCGGCAGGTTAGTGAGATAACCGTCTGGGCCGCCGGGCACCACCGCCTCGTCCGCCGGCTGGTTGCCGGCGTTGTCCGGGATGCGGTAGTCGTCCAGGTTCACGGCAAAGCGCTCCACGCTCACCGCCGCCCTTCCTCCGGCCTGGCCAATGGACAGCACCACATCCGGGCGGTGGGCCTCCACCGCCCGCTCCACCCGTTCCGGGGCCTCAAACCGCGTCGTAGGCAGGATGAGCTTGATTATCTCCGCCCCGGCGACAGCGCCAGGCAGCGCCTCCACCACCTCGGCGGAGGGGTTGCGCGCCTCGCCCCCAAAGGGTTCAAATCCCGTGACCAGAAGCTTCATATCCTTCTCTCCTCTTTGATTTTCTGCCACTCTCCCACTGCCAACTCATCACAGCGGTTGTTGTAGGGGTTGCTGGCATGTCCCTTCACCCAGTGGAGCTTGACTTGGTGTCTGTCACACAGCTCCAGCAGCCTCTCCCACAAATCCGGGTTTAAGGCGGGCTTCTTGTCCCCCTTGACCCAGCCCCGGGCCCTCCAGCCCTTGGCCCAGCCCTTTTCCAGCGCGTCGATGACGTATTTGGAGTCGGAGTAAAGCTCTACCGCGCATGGCTCATTGAGGGCCTCCAGTCCCCGGATGACGGCGGTAAGTTCCATGCGGTTGTTGGTGGTGGACGGCTCACCGCCGCTCAGCTCCTTTTTATGGGGGCCATACATCAGAATGGCTCCCCACCCGCCAGGGCCGGGATTGCCGGAGCAGGCCCCGTCGGTGTATAGCGTTACTGTTTTCATAGACGCGTCTTTCCTTTTTCAAGTCATATTCAGCCTGGCACAGGCTGTCTTCCCGTCACTCTTTCCGGTCGGATAACTGGGATATAGCCAGACAGGCAAGACCGATACCCAGCATCCCCAGGGCAGCTCCGGTACCGATCTGGTTTAGGATGGACAACACCGCCACGGCAACGCCCATCGCCACCGCCACTCCTTTCAGCGCCAGATCCACGATGTCTCCCACCTTCTCTCCGAGGGTGAAGGAAGTCTTTCCCACCTTTCCCTGCATCAACTCATCCACAGAGACCTCCAAGATCTCCGCCAGCCTAGGCAGGGAAGTGACGTCGGGGAAGGACAGATCCCGTTCCCACTTGGACACCGCCTTGTCAGTCACTCCCATCTGTTCTGCAAGTTCCAGCTGAGTCATTCCCTTTTCTTTGCGCAGGGCGGCAAGCATGGCACCAAAGGTCTGTTTTTTCATAGGTCTAACACTCCTTTTGTTTGATGCCTGCATCCTATCATCCCTTTTGCAAAAAACTCAACCGACCGGCAGTTTCCTTCGGTCGACCTCCAGTTTACCTCCAGGTGAGGTCAGCCGAGTCGCTTTTTCAAAGCTTCAGGATGGAATGAGCGCGAAATGCCTTCGCGCTCATTCCTTTTTATTTAGTTTTCCGCAGGTTCCACGGAATTTTCCACAGGCTTCTCCCCAGCAGTGGATACATCCTCCGGCTCCTTTTCCGCCAGAGCCAGGGCAATGACCTGGTCTCCTTCCTCCTTCAGACGCATGACGATGACCCCCTGGGTAGCCCGCCCGGCCAGGCGGATGGAGTCCACATCCGTGCGGATCAGGGTGCCGGACTGGGTGACCAGCAACAGGTCCTCCGTGCCGTCCACCACCTTGATTCCCACTACCTTTCCGGTCTTTTCGGTAACGGCGTAGTTCTTGATGCCAATGCCGCCCCGGTTGGTGATACGGTAATCCTCTACCGGGGTGCGCTTGCCGTAGCCGTTTTCCGTGATGGTGAGCACCGCCTTGCCCGCTGTGGCCCGGGCGCCGCCCACCACATAGTCGCCCTCTCTCAACCGGATGCCCCGCACACCCATGGAGGTGCGGCCGGTGGGCCGCACGTCGCTCTCAGCAAAGCAGACCGCCATACCGTCGTGGGTGGCAATGAGGATATTCTTGGTGCCGTCCGTCTCCCGGACCACCATCAGCTCGTCCCCATCCTCCAGAGTGATGACCCGCAGGCCGTTGTTCCGGAGGTTTTTCAGAGTGGTCACCGGCAGACGCTTCACCGTGCCATTGCGGGTAATCATCACCAGGTAGCGGTCCTCACTGGTGATGTCCCGGGTATGGATCATGGCGGAAATCTTTTCATCTCCGTCCACCTGGAGCACATTGACAATGTTGGTGCCCCGGGCGGTGCGGCCCGCTTCGGGGATTTGATATCCCTTTTTGCGGAATACCCGGCCCTTGTCGGTAAAGAACAGAATATAATCATGGGTGGAGGCGGTGAATACCGTGTTTACATAGTCCTCCTCCCGAGTGGACATGGACTTCTTGCCCATACCGCCCTTGCCCTGGGCGGCATACTCGCTGGCGCTGGTGCGCTTGATATAGCCGTTGGCCGTCATGGTGAACACACACTGTTCCTCAGCGATCAGGTCCTCAATGTCCAGGTCATCCTCGGCAAAGCCGATTTCCGTGCGCCGCTGGTCGCCGTACTTGTCCCGAATCTCCGTCAGCTCGTCCTTGAGCACGCCCCGGAGCATGATCTCGTCGCTGAGCAGGCGCTCAAAATAGGCAATGCGCTCCTGAAGCTCGTCGAACTCCGCCTGGAGCTTCTCCCGGTCCAGGCCCTGAAGAGCCTTGAGGCGCATATCCAAGATAGCCTGGGCCTGGACATCATCCAGCCCAAAGCGGGCCATCAGCCGCTCTTTGGCGTCGTCATAGCTCTGACGGATGATGCGGATGACCTCGTCAATGTTGTCCTGAGCAATGAGCAGGCCCTCCAACAAATGGGCACGCTCTTTGGCCTTCTGCAAGTCGTAGCGGGTACGCCGGGTAATGATTTCCTCCTGGAAGGAGATGTACTCGTCCAGCATCTGCCGCAGGGAGAGGGTCCGGGGATGGCGGTGGCCGTTGACATTCACCAGAGCCAGCATGACCACGGCAAAGGTGGTCTGCATCTGGGTCTGGGCGAACAGGCGGTTCAGGGTCACCTGGGGGTTGGCGTCCTTTTTCAGCTCGATGACGATACGCATGCCCTTCTTGCCGTCGGACTCATCCCGCAGGCCGGAGATGCCGTCCAGGCGCTTGTCCTTAACCTGGTCGGCAATGTTCTCCACCAGCCGGGCTTTGTTTACCTGGTAAGGCAGCTCAGTAACAATGATGCGGGTGCGGCCGTTGCCGAACTCCTCCATCTCCGTCCTGGCCCGGACCCGGATATGACCCTTTCCGGTGGCATAAGCCGCCCGGATACCAGATCGACCCATAATGATGCCCCGGGTGGGGAAGTCAGGGCCTTTTATATGCTCCATCAGGTCGTCCAGGGTGGCGTTGGGGTTGTCCAGCACGCAGATGCACGCGTCGATAACCTCCCGCAGATTGTGGGGCGGGATGTTGGTGGTCATACCTACGGCGATGCCGGAGGAACCGTTCACCAGCAGATTGGGAAAGCGGGAGGGGACCACCTGAGGCTCCTTCAAGGACTCGTCAAAGTTGGGGTCCCAGTCTACGGTGTCCTTGTCGATGTCCCGCATCAGCTCGTTGCAGATTTTGGACATACGCGCCTCCGTGTAACGGTAGGCGGCCGGGGGGTCGCCGTCCACGGAGCCGAAGTTGCCGTGGCCGTCCACCAGGGGATAGCGCATGGAGAAGTCCTGGGCCAGGCGGACCAGGGCGTCATACACCGACTGGTCCCCGTGGGGGTGGTACTTGCCCAGCACGTCGCCCACGCAGGTGGCGGATTTTTTGAAGGGCTTATCGCTGGTCAGCCCCGTCTCATACATGGAGTAGAGGATGCGCCGGTGAACGGGCTTCAAGCCGTCCCGTACATCGGGCAAAGCCCGGCCCACGATGACGGACATGGCGTACTCAATATACGCGTTTTCCATCTCGTGTTCCAGGTTGATATCCACGATTTTCTGGTCAGGAAAGGAAATATCCTGATTCAGGTGTTCATCTTTTGCCATGATTTGAGGTTCCTCCTCATCATTTGGCGTTGGGAGCAGCCGCACTCCCTTCGGCCTGTTTCTCGATATCAGGTTTGCAAGTCTTGCTGGCTTCCGTGCTTCTCGCTGTCATCTTTCGCCTTATCCGTGACAGCTCAGCGCTTCTCAGTAATCCAGATTCAGCGCCTTGGCAGCGTTCTGCTCGATATACTCCCGCCGGGGTTCTACTTTTTCTCCCATGAGCAGTGTAAAAATCTCGTCCGCTTTCACCGCGTCCTCCAAAGTAATCCGTTTGAGGGTTCTGGTTTCCGGGTTCATGGTGGTATCCCACAGCTCATGGGCGTCCATCTCGCCCAGGCCCTTGAAGCGGCTGATATCCACCTTGGCGTTGGGGTTGTCTCCCCGCATCTCGGCGGAGATGGCGTCCCGTTCCTCATCAGAAAAAGCCACCCGGGTATTCTTGCCCCGGACCAGCTTATACAGCGGGGGAACCGCGGCATATACATAGCCCCGATCGATGAGTGGGCGCATAAACCGGAAAAAGAAGGTCAGCAGCAAGGTCCGAATATGGGCGCCGTCCACATCGGCATCCGCCATGATGATGACTTTGTGATACCGCAGCTTGTTCTCGTCAAACTCATCCCCCAGCCCGGCGCCCAAGGCGGTGATCACCGGGGTGAGCTTATCGTTGCCGTACACCTTGTCCGCCCGGGCCTTTTCCACATTGAGCATTTTACCCCACAGAGGGAGGATCGCCTGGTATCGGGAGTCCCGGCCCTGCTTGGCCGAGCCGCCTGCGGAATCGCCCTCGACGATGTAAATTTCCGTCAGCGCCGGATCCCGCTCATTGCAATCAGATAGTTTACCGGGAAGGGTAGCCCCTTCCAGGGCGTTTTTCCGGCGGATATTCTCCCTGGCCCGGCGGGCGGCCTCCCGGGCGCGGCTGGCCATCATAGCCTTTTCCAGAATAGCTTTGCCTACATTCGGATTTTCTTCTAAGAACTGCTCCAGCTTATCGGACACCACATTGTTTACCAGGGTACGGATCTCACTGTTGCCCAGCTTGGCCTTGGTCTGGCCCTCGAACTGGGCCTCAGTAAGCTTCACCGAAATGACACAGGTCAGCCCCTCCCGGCAGTCCTCACCGGACACCTTTTCCTCTCCTTTCAAAAGGTTGGCCTTTTTGCCATAGGCGTTGAGCACGTTGGTGAGCGCCCGCTTGAAGCCCTCCTCATGCATACCTCCCTCTGGAGTATGAACATTGTTTGCAAAGGAGACGATAATCTCGTTATAGCTGTCGTTATATTGAAGGGCAATCTCTGCCATGGAATCATCCCTGGACCCCGACATATAGATGACGTTTTCGTGGAGAGGGCTCTTATTCTTGTTGATGAAGGTGACAAACTCCCGAATGCCCCCCTCATAGTGCATGGACTCCTCCCGCTCCTGTCCAGCCCGGCGGTCCGCCATCAGGATGCGCACCCCGGCATTGAGGAAAGCCTGCTCCCGCATACGCTTATGGAGGGTATCATAGTCGTATACCGTGTCCTCGAACATCTCTGGGTCAGGCTTAAATACTACTTCAGTACCAGTGTGATCCGTCTGGCCGATCACCTTCATCTCCTGGGTAATTGCTCCCCGGGAAAACTTCATTTCATAGATCTGACCGTTTTTGTGCACCCGCACCTCCAGCCACTGGGAAAGGGCGTTGACCACAGACGCGCCCACCCCATGAAGACCGCCGGATACCTTATATCCGCCGCCGCCAAACTTTCCTCCGGCGTGAAGCACGGTATACACCACCTCCAGAGCGGGCCGTCCGGTCTGCTGCTGGATGTCCACCGGAATGCCCCGGCCATTGTCCGTGACCCGAATCACATCCCCGTCCAAAATCTCCACGGTGATGTGGTCGCAGTAGCCCGCCAGGGCCTCATCAATGGCGTTATCCACGATCTCATACACCAGATGATGGAGACCAGAGGACGAGGTGGATCCGATATACATGCCCGGACGCTTCCGGACCGCTTCCAGCCCCTCCAGCACCTGGATTTCCGAAGCATTGTATTCATGCTCCACCATGGTGGGATTGTGCTGTTCCATTTGTTCAGACATAGCTTGTTTCCTCCGCTCAATGAACTCAAAACCCCGGTTTCCGGCAGCCCGCCTGCCAGGTGGACTGCCGGAAACCGGACTTTCAGCCGAATTCGATCCCAGCGCTCATCACCTGCTGCAAGATCCTTTCAGCCTCATTTGACATACTTCTTAAAAAGATAAGTTCCTACTGTTTCTTACCAATCTTCCCCGCAGGACTGCTCTTCTCCGCCGTCAATCCCGCCGTTCTCCCCGTCCAGCAGCTCGGTAGCCCTCATCCGGCGTGCGTCCTTTGCCTGCTCCACCTTTTCATAAATCAGCTCTTTCACCGCTTTCGGGTCCCGGACATTTTGTAGATCCAAATGGGGCGTGGTCTTGTCTGATGAGTAGATACAGACGGTGCCCACCCGGAAGATCCGCTGCCACAGAGAACGGGTCAGTTCCAGATCCCTCACCCGATAGAGCAGCACCTCCTCTTCCTTTAGGTTCAAAAACCCCTTTTCCCGAAAAATGCGGTTTTCACTCAGCCGGTATCTTGTAAAGCTGATGGGCAGGCCAAAATATCGTTTTCTGTCCTTCCAAATATACGCGATGGATTCCATACCCGCGCCTCCTGTTTATTCAAATCCGTTTTGCTCCGCTCTTCGGATCAGTGTAGCTGCGTTTACCTGGGAAATATACACCCGGGTTTCTCCATTTTTTCCCCGGCATAAAAGAAAAGACCGGGGCAAATCGTCCCCTACCACAGTCACCTGTCCACCGGCTTCCGCCTGCTCCAGAAAGCGGCGGGTGCGGTGGGACCAAGTGGTGTTGTCCAGATCAAATATCCCAATGATTTCATTCAAAGGAATCATCACATTCTGCCCTAGATGGAGATACAACCCAATCCCCCCTGTCCGAGTTTTGAACCAAACCTGGAATTACGCCAACCGGCCGTCATGAATATAAAACGCGTTTCCCTCTCTGAGGTGCACCAGCTTTTCTTCTTCACAGCAGGTAATGAATACCTGGCCGGAGGTGATGCGGTTCAGCACGAACTCCTGCCGGCGGCTGTCCAGCTCACTGAGCACATCGTCCAGCAGAAGCACCGGCCACTCCTGAGTATCCTGATAGAAAATATCCCGGGCGGCCAGCTTGAGAGCCAGAGCGGCTGTCCTGGTCTGCCCCTGGGATGCATAAGCTCCGGCCGGACAGCCATCGATGGACACGGACAGGTCATCCTTATGAGGCCCGGACAGGCAGGACCGGGATTCGATCTCTGCCCGGCGGTGGCTTTCCTGGTGGTCCAGCAGCTGGGGCAGAAGGGTCTTGGGCGGCGCCTCCGGATCGGTGACCGTGGATACTGTGCGGTACTCCAGTTCCAACCGCTCCCGACCGCCAGAGCAGTCGGCATGGATGGGAGGGGCGGCCTGGCGAAGCTTTTTAATAAAATGAGCCCGATAATGGACGAGAATTGCTCCACATTGGGCCATACGTAGGGAAAAGTCGTCCAATGTGTCCAATAAATCCGGGTGTTCCGCGCTGTCCCGGAGGATGCGGGTCTTATGCTCCCGCAGCCGCTTATATTCCGCCAGGGCCACCGCATACCTGGGCCGCAGCTGGCAGATGCACTGGTCCAAAAACTTTCTCCGGGCCTCCGCCCCAGCTCGGATCAAATACAAATCCTCTGGACAGAAAAGGACAGTATTCAAAATGCCGGCCAATTCCCCCGCGTTTTTCAGCCGGACGCCGTTGGACAGCAGCTGTCTACGCGCCCCCCTGTGCAGGGACGCCTCCAGGGTAAAGTCTCTCCCCCGGCTGGCCACCTCTCCTTTGACGAAGGCATGGTCCACACCGAACTGGATCAGCTCCCGGTCGTACCGCGCCCGGTGGGAAGATGCGGAGGACAGATAAGCTACCGCTTCCAGCAGATTGGTCTTTCCCTGGGCGTTGTCTCCAAAGATGACGTTGATCCTCGGATGAAAAGCCGCCTCCAGGTGGAGGTAGTTTCGAAAAAAATCCAGGGTAATGGCTTTGACAATCATTCCACCACCAGGGCGATCTGCCCCCCCAGCTCCACCCGGTCACCAGGGCGGAGCTTTTTCCCCCGCATGGTGCATACCTGACCGTTGACCGTAACGTCCCCGTCCTGAATCGCCAGCTTAGCCTCCCCGCCGGTGGGCACCGCGTTGGCAAATTTCAGCAGAGAATCCAATTTGATAAATTCCGTGTTGATTTTGATATGTTCTTCCTGCATGGGAACGCCTCTCTCCTTTTTCTTCTCCGGGCAGCCTTATTCCCCTGCCTTCAGACGGACAGGGAGCACCATATAGAGAAAGTTGTCCTCCTCTCCCTCTACCGGCAGAATCAGGCAGGGAGAAGTGGGAGTATTCAGTTCCAGCCGCACCCGGTCGGCGGGGGCGGCCTTCACTGCGTCCATCAAAAAGCGGTTGTTAAAGCCGATTTCCAGCCCCTTCCCGTCCCCGGTGATCTCGCAGCGGTCAAAGGCGGAGCCAATAGCGGTTCGAGAGGTGATAGACAAGGAGCCATCTTCAAATTTACAGCGCAGAGGGCTTTTCAATTTATCATTGATAATCAGGGAAGCCCGGTCGATGGATACCTGAAGCGTCTTAGTATCCGCTTCTACAGAGATGGAGTTGTTCTGGGGAATTGTCTGACGGTAGTTGAGGAACTCCCCCTCCAACCGGCGGGCCACCAGTACCGTGGAGCCGATCTGGAAGGTGACATGCCGGCGGCCTTCCGTGATGGAAACCGCCTGGTCGCAGTCGGAGCAGATCTTCTCCACCTCGCTTAAGGCCGCCCCGGGAACCACGAAGGAGAACGTCCCCGCGCCCTCTTTTCCCGAGATGGCCTCCCGCCGGAGCGCCAAACGGTATCCGTCCACCGCCACCATCGTCAGCTCTTCTCCTTCCACTTCAAAGAGGGCGCCGGTATGAATAGGGCGGCTCTCATTGTCGCTGACAGCAAAAATAACTCGGGAAATCATGCTCTTTAACTTTTCCTGAGCGATAGAAAGGGTGTTTCCTTCGTCAACCTCAGGCAGTTCTGGAAATTCTCTAGGATCGCTGCCCACAATATCAAAGGAAGTAGGTCCACAGACGATGCTGACGTTGTTGCCATCGGTGCTGACGGAAACTACATCGTCAGGCAGCTTGCGGACAATTTCGCCAAACAGCCGGGCGGACAACACTAAGGATCCCTCTTGCACTACTTCCGCTTCAATGAGCGTGGTAATACCAGTTTCCAAATTGTAGCCAGTCAACCGTAGTCCATGGGAGTCTGCTTCTGCCAAAATACCTTCTAAGGCAGGAATGGAGCTTTTGGCGGCTACGGCCCGGCCAGCTGTGTTGATGGCAGATAGGAGAAGCGCTTTTTCACAGGAGAATTTCATGTTTAATCATTCCTTTCTGCTTCCCAAAAGGGAGGTATGAAATCCGGATCTGCGGGTATTTTAGATGTAATTTGAAATTGCCGCGCCGGAGAGGAGGAAAAGGTTTTAAATTTAGTATATCGTCGTAGGGGGTGCGGAAGCTGTGGAAAACGTTCTAAACCGCTGAAATTACTGGCGATGTTCCCTCCACATAGCATCCACAGAACATCCACACAGGCCACAGGAAAGAGTATGGACAAATAAAGTTCCACACGGTTCCACAGAGGGTTCCGCAGGATTGTGGAAGTTTAGAGAAAAAAAGAGGGAATTTCCCGAGGCGGTTTAAAAGCTGCGGCTTCCTGGACAGATGGTACGGGAAGGGGGATGACGGATCGGCGCGGCGTCAATAGGCGGAATTGACCGCGTTGGTGATATCCCGGATGATTTCACCGGTCTCCGGCTGCTGTTTGATCATCTTTTCCACCCGGTTGATGGAGTTGAGTACGGTGGAGTGGTGCCGGCCGCCAAACTGCTGGCCGATCTCCGCCAGAGAGAGCTGGGTCATCTCCCGGATGATGTACATAGCTACGTTGCGGGCGGTAGTGATCTCCTTGTTCTGCCCCTGACCCCGGATGGCGGAGCTGTCCAGCTCATAAAACCGGGCCACCTCCTGGATGATGGTATCGGCGGAAGGGAGAAAATCTTCCTTGGTGCGTAGGATATCCCGCACAGCCCGAATGGTAGTCTCCACGTCCACCTGTTCCCCCATCAGCTCCTGGAAGGCCATGATCTTATTGACCACTCCTTCGATTTGACGGACGTTGGAGGTGATGTTCTCCGCCATATAGCTCAATACTGGATCGGGCAGGATAATGCCCCTCTCCAGGGACTTGTTTTTCAAAAGGGCCATACGGGTTTCGTAGTCAGGCGGCTGGATATCGGCGGACAGGCCCTGTTCAAATCGGGTGCGCAGCCGTTGCTCCAGCCGAAGCATCTCCTGGGGGGGGCGGTCAGAGGTGAAGACAATTTGCTTTTTTTGCTCATACAAGGTATTGAAGGTGTGAAACAATTCTTCCTCGCTGGAGTCCTTTCCGGCGATAAACTGCACGTCATCCATGAGAAACAGATCCACGTTCCGGTATTTGTCCCGGAATTCCTGCATGTCCATACCTCGGCGCAGGTTGGTGATCAGCTCGTTGACAAAGTCCTCGCTTTTGATATAGAGGATACGGTAGCCCGGAAAATCCCGGTGGACCCGGTGGGCAATGGCGTGGAGAAGGTGGGTCTTGCCCAGTCCGGACTGGCCGTAGATGAACAAGGGATTATAAGCTCCGCCAGGTTCAGAGGCAACCTTCTGGGCCGCGATATAGGCGAATTTGTTGGTGGAGCCGACAACAAACCGCTCAAAGGTGTACTTTTCCTCAATGGAGTCCTCCGAGACGGCAGGACCACTCCCCCGCTGCTGGTAGGCCTCCGCTTCGTCGGGCAGAAGCAGCTCCACATCCACCTCAAAGGAAAACAGCTCCAGCAGGGCCTTTTGGATCACGGGGAGGAAGCGGGATCGGATGACGTCCCGTTTGAAGTCGGTGGAAACACACAGGAGGAAGCGGGTATCCTCCAGGGCGACAGCCTGGGCGTCACCAAACCAGGTATCAATAGACACGGAGGTCATGTCCGCCTCCATGAGCGTTTTTACTTTTTCCCAGACGTCAGCAGCGGAATTCATATCAGCCTGCGGCCCCTTCCAGAAGATAGAATTATATCATGTCTTAACCTATTAATTATATCAAAATCAGGACCCTCATACAAGGGCTTTCTTAAAATCCACACAGATTCTTTTATTTATATGTATAACCAAAAAAGGAACGAGTAAGACGAAGTGGAAAAATAGGAAATAGAAAAGAATAAAAAATGGTTTTCCGCCGGGAGAGAAGCACAACATCTTGTGTTTTTTTCTAATTGAGAGAATTTTTGAATTTTTCTCAGAAATTCAGTTGACAGAAAAGCCGGTTTTGCGGTATAATCACGGATGCGCTTTCCTAAATGCGCATTTTTCTTATCGACCGCGGTCCGGTCCCCGGACCGTTGTGGAGGCGGCGCCTGTGGCGCCAGCCAATAGAGTACAGGAGGTGTACCCGCATGGTTCGTACCTATCAGCCCAAGAAGCGTCATCGCTCCAAGGTCCATGGCTTCCGCAAGCGTATGGCTACCGCCAACGGCCGGAAGGTCCTGGCCCGCCGCCGTGCCAAGGGCCGCGCCCGCCTGACCCACTGATGGCGGCAACATCGGGATAACAATAGACCGGGGCGGGGGATACGATCCCCGGCCCCTATGTCACGTTCGGAACCATTCCGATGTTGTCCCACCCCCAGAGGAAGGGAGTTTCCGGTCTGTGAAAAAAACCGTATCCCTCAAAGAAAACCACCTATTCCGCAGGCTGTATAACAAAGGACGCAGCGCTGTGTGCCCGGAATTGGCCCTCTATGTCCGGAAAAACGGCCGTTCAGGGAACCGCCTGGGCCTGACGGTATCCACCAAGGTGGGCTGCGCCGTGGTGCGCAACCGAGTGCGCCGCCGCCTGCGGGAGATCTATCGCCTGAATGAGGACATGCTGACATCCGGCGTGGATATTGTGGTGGTAGCCCGGGTACGGGCCGCCCATGTCCCCTACCGCCGGTTGGAGCAGGCTTTCCTGAAGCTGTGCGCTAAGGTGGACATGTTGGCCAAGTAAGGATGTGGGAACTATGAAGCGGCTGATGCTGGCGCTCATCCGGTTTTATCGAACGAACATCTCCCCCGCCCGGCCTCCCTGCTGCCGGTTTATCCCCACCTGCTCCACCTACGCGCTGGAGGCAGTGGAGGTACACGGCGCGCTAAAGGGTGGTTTGCTGGCGGTGTGGCGAGTGCTGCGCTGCCACCCTTTTCACAGGGAAAAGTCCTTTATCTACGACCCGGTGCCCCCCAAGGGGCGCTGGAGAAAACCAGTAACATAGGAGGCCCCCAATGGATTTTCTACAAATCATCATGACGCCGTTCAGCTGGCTGCTGAGGGTGTTCTGTCAGGTCTTCGACAGCTACGGCATCGCCCTGATCCTATTCACCATCGTAGTTAAGCTCATTCTGTTTCCCTTCAATCTGAAAGCCAAGAAGAGCATGATCAAGATGAACCTCATTTCTGGGCAGCTCAAGGAGATCCAGAAGCGCTGCGGAAATGACCGGGAACGGTATAACCAGGAGGTCCAGAAGTTTTATTCTGAAAACAACGTCAGTCCCATGGGAGGCTGCGGTTGGTCTTTACTTCCTCTGGTCATTCTGTATCCCCTGTATGCCATTATCCGGCGCCCTTTCCGATACATGATGAACCTGACGGATAACGCCATCACCTCTGTGGCTAACGCTCTGGGATGGAGCGATTATGCCACAATGACAGGCGCCTACAAGGAATTGACATTGGCGGCAGACCTTAACAGTACCAATTTGGGTACTGCCTCTGCCGCCGCTGGTTCCTCCCTGTTTGTCATCAATTTTACCTTTTTAGGCCTGCATTTGGAAGAGATTCCCCAACTTATGTTTTGGCAGGGCGGGATCGACTGGAACTCCATCGGTCTGTTCCTGCTACCCATTATCTCCGCGGTGCTCTCCTTTTTGTCTATGCTGGTGTCTCAGCGGACCAACCGGATGAACCGCAATCAGGAATTGGACAAGAGCACTGCCTCCACCAACCGTACCATGATGATCATCAGCCCTCTGATTTCTCTGTGGATTGGCTACTCCATGCCTGCCGGTCTGTGCGTGTACTGGATCGCAAACTCCCTGCTGATGATGGTCCAGGAAGTGATCTGTGGTAAGATTCTGCGCAAGGATTATGAGGCTGCCCAGCGGGAGATGGAGGAACAGGCCCGGAAGGCGAAGGAAGAGGAAAAAGAGCGCCGTCGCATCGCCGCGGAAAAGAAGGCTGCCGCCATTGCCTCCGGCAGCTACAAGAAGGGCAAGAAGCTCCAGCCCAAAGCCAAGGTCAAGGGCACAGACGTGGCCGCCAGCCGGGAGGGTATGCGGACTTATGCCCGAGGCCGGGCTTATGATCCCGACCGCTATCCCATTACACCTTACCGCGATCCGGACGACAAATATAAGAAAAAGGAGCCTGAGGAAGAGCTTACCCCCTTGACGGAGGAAGAAAAGGCAATCTTGGCGGAAAATGGGGTGCCCATTCCCGAGATGCCCCAGGAGGATATTACCGAAACCGCCGGAGAAGATGTCCATAGCGAAATTGTTCCTGAGGAACCGTCCGCCCTGTTTGAAGCAACGGAGAAGGAATCCTCTGATGAGGGTGACTATGAGCCGCCTTATGAGGAAGAAGATCCTAAGGAAAAGGAGTAATCCGGGTTCCATTTCAAATCGGAGACAAGGAGTGTATCCCTGTGCAAAAGTATATTGAAGTCACCGGCAAGACCGAGGATGAAGCGTTAACAAAGGGCCTTCAGCAGCTGGGCCTGGACCGGGACGACGTATCTGTGGAAATCCTGGAGCGGGGAAAGACTGGCTTTTTGGGCATTGGCTCCGTTCCCGCCAAGGTTAAGATCACGTATGAAGCCCCTGACGAGCCTGAAGGAAAAGAAGTGAAGGCGAACGAGCTTATTCAGGAAGAGAAGCCCGCTCCCAAGGAGAAAGCCGTGCCCCAGCCCCACCGGGAAGTGCCTCCGGAACCCAAGGAAGAGCAACCAAAACGGGAGTCCGCCTCTCAGCCTGTGCCTACGGCTGTGGTGGATGACGATGTAGCTGCGGCCATCGTCCAGTTTCAGACTGGCCTGTTTGCTCATATGGGAGTAGAGGCCACCCCTGTTATCACCCGGGAAGGGGACACTTATCAGGTCGTTTTGGAGGGAGAGGATCTGGGGGCCCTCATCGGCCGCCGGGGGGAGACGCTGGACGCCATCCAGCAGCTCACCGGCTACACCGTCAATCGGGGCAGGAGCCACCGGGTCCGCATCCATGTGGACGCCGAGGGTTACCGCGCCCGCCGGGAGGAATCCCTGGAGCGGCTGGCCCGCAAGACAGCCGGAAAGGTGGTTAAGTACCGCCGGAATATTACCCTGGAGGCTATGAACGCCTATGAGCGCCATGTGATTCACACCGCTCTCCAGGACTATCCCAACGTGACCACCTATTCCACCGGTACCGAGCCAAACCGTCGCACCGTAGTCGCCTACGACCCCAGCAAGCAATAAAAGAGAAAAGCCGCCCCTTCTAACGCAGGAGGGGCGGCTTTTTTGCGGAACCTGCGGAAATAGAAACGGGTTGCAATCTCGTCTGGCTCAAGGTAAAATGAAAGATAATCATTCAAAATGGGAGGAAAAGGCCATGAGGCGGGAAAAGAGCTGCGGCGCGGTGCTGTTCCGAGATCTGTCTGGAGAGCGGATCTTCTTGGTTCTCCATAGCACCCAGGGCCACTGGACGCTGTGCAAAGGACATGTGGAGCCGGGAGAGACGGAGCAGGAGACAGCGGTGCGTGAGATCCGGGAGGAGACGGGGCTTACGGTAGCCTTTGTGGAAAACTTCCGCAGGGTCGTCACCTACTCCCCTGCCCCAGGGGTGACCAAAGATGTGGTATTTTTCCTGGGCCGGGTGGATGACGGCCCGGTGTCCTGCCAGCCGGAGGAGGTCAGGGAGGCCCTGTTTCTTCCCCTTGCAGACGCTGTATCCCGGCTGACCCATCCATCCGACCAGGAGACGCTGGAGCAGGCCGCCGCCTTTTTGGACAGAACGGAAGGAAACATCTCCGGACTGGGCGGTGAGACCAGGACGCTATGAAACGAACATCTGGAAACGCAGAACAGAAAGGCGGCGGATTCTCTTGCCTACCCCTCTCTATGATTGTTTAAAAGAACTGGCGTCCCAACATCCCCTTCGGTTTGATATGCCGGGACACCACGGTGCGCCCCTGCCTGGAAATCTGGCGGATGCCAGCCTGGACTTCACCGAGAACGGCCGTACCGGAGATCTGTTTGGACCGGGCGGGGACGTCATAGAGGGAGCGGAACGCCTATGGGCGGCCAGCTTGGGGTTTGACAGCTGTCTGTTCCTCACCGGGGGCTCCACCCAAGGCATCCACACCGGCTTGGCTCTGCTGGCCGGCGTGGGCGGGGTGATAGCCTTGGACCGGGGGAGCCATCGCGCCGCTTACAACGCCCTGGCCCTGTTGGGACTCGTTCCCCATTATCTTCCACGTCCCTGGGTGACGGATGAAGGAGTCACCGGCCCCATAGAGCCGGAGCAAGTGGAACAGACGCTACGGACCCATCCAGAAATCAAAACAATTTGTATTGTGTCTCCAACTTATTACGGTGTGATATCGGATTTGCCTGCCATAGCCCGGGTCTGCCATAGCTATGGGGCCAGGCTGATGGTGGACGGCGCCCATGGCGCCCATTTGCCCTTTTTAGGGTATCGGGGGTATCAGGCGGCGGATCTGGTGGTGATGTCCGCCCACAAGACCCTCCCCGCCATGGGGCAGACCGCCCTGCTGCTGGCCAACGGCCTAACTATGGAGGAGCTGCGGCGGATGGGGTCAGTGTATGGCTCCTCCTCCCCGTCCTATCTGATGATGGCCTCTCTGGACTTGGCCCGAGACTGGATGGCTCGGGAGGGAGCGGACTGGTATGGAAAGGTAGTGGAGGGTGTGGCCTCGCTGCGCAATCGCTTCCCCTGTCTGCGGCCCGATCCCCTGAAGCTGGACCCGGCCCGGCTGGTGGTGTGCTGTTCCGACGGCTTTGCCCTGGCCGAGACCTTGCAGCAGGAAAATATTTTCCCTGAGATGGCAGACCGAAACCATGTGGTGTTTATCCTCACTGCGGCGGAACGGGTGGAGGCGGTTGCCCGGCTGGAGGCTGTCTTAGCCGCCGCTCTGGATGGGGACCATCCGCCGCAGGATTTCTCTGACCTGATACCTCCCCCCTTTCCTCAGCAGACGCTCACGCCCCGTCAGGCCCTGTTTGCGCCCCGGCAAACCGTACCTCTCAGCCAGAGCAGAGGCTGCGTCTGTGCCTGCCAGGCGGCGCCTTATCCTCCTGGAATTCCCGTGGTGGCGCCGGGGGAGCGAATCGGCAAAAAACATCTGGCCTATTTGGAGAGAATAGGATATAATAGAAGCCAGATAGAGGTTATCGCAACATCGAATGAAACTAAGGAGGGTTCCCTATGAAACTTATTATTGCTATCGTGAATCACGACGACGCCAACGCAGTCACACGGGCGCTGACTCAGGCGGGATTTTCCTCCACCAAGCTGTCCACCACCGGCGGCTTTCTGATGGCAGGCAACGCCACTATCCTGATCGGCGTGGATGAGGAAAAAGTCCAGCAGGTCATTGACGTGATCCGGGACCACTCGTTCAGCCGCAAGCAGATGATTCCCACCACTACTGAGATGAGCTATGGCTATTACCCCTCCATGCCGGTGGAAGTCACGGTGGGCGGGGCCACCGTCTTTGTGGTGGATGTGGAGCGGTTCGAGCGGCTATGAATTGTGTGCCTTCCCTGCCCAGTCCTTTAGCCCATGCCTACCTGATCACCGGGGGCAGCCAGGAGGCCCGGCGTACCTATGCGGAAAAGATGGCGGCCGCTTATCTGTGTACAGGAGAGCGGCCACCCTGTGGCCGCTGCCGTTCCTGTGAGAAGGTGGGCAAAGGGATCCATCCGGATGTGACCCTGCTCTGTCCCGCCGAGGGAAAGCGGGAAATCGTGGCCGACCAGGCCCGGGCCCTGCGTTCAGACGCCTATATCCGCCCCAACGAGGGTGTGCGGAAGGTCTATATCATAGATCCGGCGGACACAATGAACCCGGTGGCCCAGAATGCGCTGCTAAAGGTGCTGGAGGACGGGCCGGACTACACGGCATTTCTGCTGCTCACCGCCCAGCCAGGGCTTTTGCTGGGCACCATCCGTTCCAGGTGCGAGACGCTGCGCCTTCCCCCCGAAGAGGAACCCAAGGATCCGGAGCTGGAGCGCCGGGGCGCGGAGCTGGCCCACCTGCTGCTCACCGGCAGCGAGTGGGAGGTGGCCCAGGGACTTACGGCTCTGGAGCTGGAGAAGTGGAAAGGCGGCCAGCTGCTGGATCTGATGGCTGCGGCGGAGCCGGTAGTAGCGGCGGAGCTGGTGCGAAACCGCCGGGCAGTCTCTGTTCTGCGGGCGCTGAAAACCTGCCGGGACAATGGGGTGTATAACGTGGGTACGGGCCATACCTTGGGCTGGCTGTGTGGAGAATTGTTCCGGTAGGGAAAAGGTGTGGTCCGTGACTTTTGGTTTCTTTTTGGATGAGCGGAAAGAAACGCGAGTCCAAGTCCCCCTTGACAGCCACCTTTGGCCGTAATACGGCATTGAAGCAGAAACCCTAGGGGCGCGTAGTCCCTGGATTATTGGAGGACAACGATAAATGACAGAGATCATTAGCGTCCGGTTTCGTTCGGGCGGAAAGCAATATTATTTTGACCCCAACGGGACGCAGTTCCAGGAGGGACAGGGCGTGATCGTGGAAACGGGCAAGGGCTTGGAATACGGCACCTGTGTCCGGGCCAATACCATGGTGGAGGACTTTGCCGTGGTCCAGCCCTTACGCCCGGTGATCCGGGCAGCCACGGAGCGGGACTGCAAACAGGTGGAGGAAAATAAGGCCAAAGAGGGCCGTACCATGAAGATCGCCCAAAAGCAAATTGAGCAGCACGGCTTGGAAATGAAGCTGGTCAGTGTCGAGTACAGCTTTGACGGCTCTAAAATTATCTTTTTCTTCACCGCCGAGGGCCGGGTGGATTTTCGGGCTTTGGTGAAAGACCTGGCGGGCATTTTCCGGGCCCGCATTGAGCTGAGGCAGATCGGGGTCCGGGATGAAGCCCGGATGCTGGGCGGTCTGGGCATTTGCGGCAAACCCTTCTGCTGCGCCCAGTTTTTGGACGAGTTCCAGCCTGTGTCCATCAAAATGGCCAAGACCCAGAATTTGTCCCTGAACCCCACTAAAATCTCCGGCACCTGCGGGCGGCTTATGTGCTGCCTGAAATATGAGCAGGGGGCCTATGAGGACGCGGTGAAGCGTTGCCCCAAGCAGGATTCCTTTGTGGAATGTCCTGACGGGGCGGGTACCATTTCGTCAGTCAATCTCCTGCGGGAACAGGTGAAGGTCCGTTTGGAGGATTCTGCCGAGCAGCCCAAGACTTATCGGGCCAGCGAGATCCGGGTGGTGCGCAGCGGCAAGGGCAAGCGGCCGGAGGATTATGTGGTCCCGCCCAAGGAAGAACTGGAAAAACTGCGTTATATTCCTCCGGAGGAGGAGCGCACCGCCCGAAAGCTGGGCGAGGGCGCCGACCTATCCGCCATGCTGGACCAGTACCTGGGCGGCAATTCCGCCGCAGGCGGGGAGACGGGTGAGGTCCGTAAACCGGGACGGAGCCGGAACCGCCGCCGGAACCGAGGGGGACACAAGCCGGAGGGTACCCAGCAGCTCGGGCGGGAGGAGAACTCCGGCGGCGGCAGAGAGCGGCAGCAACAGCCCCGGCAGGACAAACCTAAGGCTCAGGAGCAGCCCAAAAAGGAGCGCCCCGCGCCCCAGCAGGCTACCGCTCCTGTCCAGGCGGAGGGGAACAAAAGCGGCGGCGGAAAACGCCGTCATCGCCCCTATCACCGCCGCTCGAAAAAGCCCGGCGCCGGCCAGGGCGGAACCGGCGAAAAGCAGTCATGACCAAAGCCCGGGCGCGCA